>Ga0247611_10001194_pt1 | contig 47336 bp, 43 predicted proteins | sample 177DNAGHGhighgp2_FD_192422 | JGI IMG/M metagenome (GOLD analysis project Ga0247611, IMG submission 192422) | Sheep rumen microbial communities from Palmerston North, Manawatu-Wanganui, New Zealand - 1770 DNA GHGhigh gp2 | ecosystem: Host-associated > Mammals > Digestive system > Stomach > Rumen... | reverse complement strand
TTATTTAGCTTGAATATAAACTTATGAATTGAACCGCCCATTGCCGAACGGCACGATGTGGTGGTGTGAGAGGGGATGAAGAATAAATATGAAAAAGTATTTATTTTTCTACTCTACTCGATTCTTTCTTGCAAATTAATAAATATTATAATAATATTTAATTGAGGTAGTCGATTCAATTATATAGGGAGGAAAAATATTTATGGATAAAAAATATTCATCTGGTAATTAATTTTTTCTGATAATCATGGAATGATGTCTGCAGCAATGATAATTGCATATGTGGCTACTAATCCAATTGGTTTTATTTTAGATTATATATTGGGGGGCTTATGAAAAAGTTTCTAATAATATTTGATTCAATAGCTGGAGGAATTATTTTGTTTGTAGTATTAATATTTATTTTTTCTGGTATTGAAAATAAAACATCAAATGAAATAAATAATATATTTAACGAAAAAAAACATAGTGAAAATCTTTTATTTTCTAGTGGTTATTCAATTGGATATAAATATGAAAGAATTGATACATATTATGAATTATTATGGGCTGATGATAATCAAATGGTTTACTCTTATGGTTCTAAAATCATATATGTTTCTTCTAATAATAAGAAAGAATTAACTGATATTAATTTATCTACTTATAACAATATATTTTTAAAAGATAATAAGATGTATTATATGGATTCTAACATTTATTATTCATATGACATAGATACATCAACAAAAGAAGAATTAAATAAAGATACATATTTAAAAATTAGAGATGGAGATTATTTAATTTCTGGAAGCATTTATGATTCTTCAGGAGTAATTATTTACAACAATAAAACTAAATTGTCTAATCACATTAGATATAATGATATATTAGGTAATGAAACAATAAAAGAATTTTCTAATTTAACAGTAGACTATGTTGGATATCATATTTTTGAAAACATTGTATTAATTGATTTATTAATTGATAATCGCTTTGGTGTAGTATTTAATTATAATTTTACAAATAATAAATTAGAATTTTATGATTGGACAGATTATGTATCGGAAAATAATTATAAATATTTTTATATATCAAAAAATGTTTCATATCCAATCCTTGGAATGTTTAATTTTTAGAGGTAATGAATATGAAAAGAAAAATATTGTTTATAATTATGTTTATTGAATCCTCTATTATCGTTGGCTTTTTGACTTTTATCATTGTTTCCTTAATCAAAAATATTATCCAAAATCATGATATATCATCTATTAATGCTTCAGATAAAATTATATATGTAGAATCATCGGGTATTTATTATAACAATAAAATATATGAAATAGATAAAAGAATAGTGTGGATTGGAAATAATTCATATATTTATCTTAAGGATAATGATTTTTATTTAGTTAATGAAAGTAACGAATCTTTAATATATGAAAATGTTTCTTCATCTATTAATTTAAGATCAATTATTTATGATGATTATAGTCTATATTACAAGATGACTAATAAATATTATAAATGTGATACATTATCGTCTACAATTAATGTATGTGATGAAAATATATATAATAAGATAAAAAATGGTAATGTATATAATATTGAAATAATTATAGATAAACAAATATCATTTAATATTATGAATACAAATAATAATGAAAAAAGAATCATAACTACAGATTCACTTAAAAAAAACAATAGATTTAATTCATATTGTGAAGCATATGAAATTAGATATTCAAATTATGAGATAATTGGAAATAATCTTTATATCCATTTTTTATTTGGAAATTATGGATTAACAGTAAACTACAATATAGAAAAAGATAATATAGAAGATGTTTATAATTTTTATAAAGAAAATAGATTAGAATTATATAATGCATTTTATTTAGATGATTTTGTAAATCATCCATTAATGAAATCTTTAACTATATAATTTATATTCCCGTTTTCGACAGTTAAAAAATAGAAAAGAGAGAATTATGGCCTAGATAAGCCATTTTTCTCTCTTTCACTTTGTTATAAAAATGTAGTTACAAAAATTTTTTAAAATTTTATTAATATATTTGGGTTCGAAGTCTACAGCATTTAAATCAATACTGAAAGGATCATTAGTTAACATATTACCGATATCTTTTAATAGAATAGTTAAATTACCATTTTCGTCTCTATGTTCAGTAATTATTTTTTGAATTTTAATTCTATCATCTAAAGTAAAATGTTTATTATAATTTTCTGAATCATTATATTTAATTTTAGAATTAATACTAACCTTAGTTTTTTTCATTAGTCTACCTCACCACAGCCAAAACTAAGATAAATATAATTATACCATAAGAGGAATTTAGTTTTTCAAACAAAAGAGTTCAACTATTTACAGCGGAATTTACTTTTTCAATTAACGAAAAGATTAAGACCAAGCATATTTTTGAGTGAAATAAATTAATTTTTTACAAATATAATATTTAATGTTATAATGAAAAAAATAAGTGGATTTTAAATAGTTGCATAACACAATATATCTTGCCTTCCCTGAAAAAAGTTGGGTGGTAATTTTTATTTTAGAAAGAAGGGATAAAATGAAAAAAGTAATTGGTTTTATTTCCGTATTTGTAGCTTGTTTTGCGTTTTTGTTTGTAATTGCTTCTTGTGATAATTCAAATAGTAATCCGGATGTTCCAGTTAATTCTGGAACTGATGATGATGTTTATTATACAATAACATTCAAAGATTATGATGGAAGAATTTTACAAAGTTCAAGTGTAAAAAAAGGTGAAACACCTATATTTAAAGAATCTAATCCAACACGAATTTCTAATGATATTTATTCTTATAAATTTAAGGGTTGGAATCCTGCAATTACTGTCGCAAACGAAGACGCAGAATATATTGCAACATATAATGAATTTATAAATGAATATATCATTACTTGGAAGAATTATGATGGTGAGGTATTAGAAGTAGATCAAAATGTTCCATATGGAACAGTACCGGAATATAATGGTTTAAGACCTCGAAAAAGTAATACCTATGAATTTGCATATTCATTTATAGGTTGGGATAAGGAAATAACATCTGTAACTAGTGATACAACATACATAGCAAATTATGAAGTATATTCATTTGGTTTAGAATTTACGTTAAATACAAGTGAAAATGAATATGAATATATAGTTAGTGGTAATAGCGCTAATACAAATGAAATTATAATTCCATCAAAATATAATGGTTTTCCTGTTACAAGTATAGGAGATAATGCATTCATGGGCTGTACTTCATTAACAAGCATAACATTACCTAACAGCATCAAAAGTATAGGTAGCTCTGCATTTAAAGATTGTAGTTCACTAACAAGTATAATAATCCCAGACAGTGTTACAAGTATAAATATATCTGCATTCTATAACTGTAGAGCGCTAACAAGTATTATTATTAATCCTAATAATAAAGTATTTGATTCTAGGAATAATTGTAATGCAATAATTAATACATCAACAAATACATTAATAGTTGGTTGTAAAAATACAACAATCCCAGAAAGTGTCACAAGTATAGGATATGAAGCATTCAGGGGCTGTAGTTCATTAACAAGTATCACAATTCCAGAAAGTGTCACAAGTATAGAACGTGAAGCATTCTATAACTGTAGTTCATTAACAAGTATAAACATTTCAGAAAGTGTCACAAGTATAGGAACTGATGCATTCTGGGGCTGTACTTCATTAACAAGTATCAAAATTCCAGATAGCGTCACAAGTATAGGAATTGAAGCATTCAGGGGCTGTATTTCATTAACAAGTATCACAATTCCAGATAGTGTCACAAGTATAGGATATGGAGTATTCGGGAACTGTAGTTCATTAACAAGTATTACAATTCCAGATAGCGTCACAAGTATAGGTAGATCTGCATTCGATAGCTGTACTTCATTAACAAGTATCACAATTCCAGATAGCGTCACAAGTATAGGACCTTATGCATTCGAGGGCTGTACTTCATTAGCAAGTATCACAATTCCAGATAGCGTCACAAGTATAGAAAGTGCATTCTGGGGCTGTACTTCATTAACAAGTATAAACATTCCAGAAAGTGTCACAAGTATAGGATCTTTTGCATTCTATAACTGTACTTCATTAACAAACATAACATTACCTAACAGTATCACAAGGATAGGAAATTATGAATTTGCGGGCTGTAGTTCATTAACAAGCATAACATTACCTAATAGCATCAAAAGTATAGGAAATGATGCATTCGAGGGCTGTAGTTCATTAACAAGTATAATAATCCCAGACAGTGTTACAAGTATAGGAAGTAGTGCATTCTATGACTGTAGTTCATTAACAAGTATTACAATTTCAGATAGTGTCACAAGTATAGGAGATAATGCATTCGAGGGCTGTACCTCATTAACAAGTATTACAATTCCAGATAACGTCACAAGTATAGGAGATAATGCATTCTTGAGTTGTTATAGATTAGTAGAAGTAATAAATAAATCATTATTATCTATAACTTTAGGTTCAACTGATAATGGCTATATTGGATATTATGCTAAACAAATAATAACAGATGAATCAGATTCTAAATTATCAACAGATGAAAATGGATTTATAACATATAATGATGGAACAGATATATGGTTAGTTAATTATATAGGAAGCAATACAGAAATAGTAATTCCTAATGACGTAACTAAAATCAATGATTATGCATTTTCTAGTTGTAGTTCACTAACAAGTATCATAATCCCAGACAGTGTTACAAGTATAGGAAGTAGTGCATTCTATGACTGTAGTTCATTAACAAGTATCACAATACCAGACAGTGTTACAAGTATAGGAGATAGTGCATTCTATAACTGTACTTCATTAACAAGTATTACAATTCCAGATAACGTCACAAGTATAGGTATATCTACATTCTATAACTGTAGATCATTAACAAACATAACATTACCTAATAGTATCACAAGTATAGGATATGAAGCATTCCAATTTTGCAGTTCACTAACAAAAATATATTATAAAGGCAATATGCCATATACTGATACTATTATTATATCTGTTGATATGTTTAGCGGATTCCCTGCTGCTACATGGTATTATTTTACTTCAAATGGAGCTAATGAAACAAATTCAGGTAATTGGTGGTATTATGACACCGATGGTGTATCAATAATAGAAAAGAAAGTTTCATAAAATTTTAATGCTATATAAGGTAGATTTGATTATAAAGTTCTAGTTTTCCTAGAACTTTTTATTTTATAAATTATTATAAAAGTGATAAAATAGTTATGTGATAATATGATAAAAATAGATTTAATAACAGGATTTTTAGGTTCTGGTAAAACAACATTTATAATTAAATATGCTAAATATCTAATGTCTCTAGGTGAAAGAGTCTGTATTCTAGAAAATGATTACGGGGCAGTAAATATCGATATGATGCTGTTATCCGAAATAGGCTGTGATAGAGAAATGATCGCAGGTGGCTGTGATTATGACTGCCATCAAAGAAGATTTAAAACTAAGCTTATAAATATGGCATTAATGGGATATTCAAGAATAATAGTAGAACCATCAGGTATCTTTGATACTGATGAATTCTTTGATTTATTATATGAACAACCACTTGATTCATTATATGAGATAGCTAATGTCTTTTCATTATATGATATAAATACAAATAATTTATCATATGAATCTAGATATATTTTAGCTTCTCAAATATCTGTTTCATCAAAAATAATAGTATCAAAAAGAGACAATTCAAAAGAAGCTTTAAATATTGATTATTTAAATAATATAATGGAAGAATTTAATTGCCCAAGAATAATTACAAATGATGATATCATTTATAATGATAATCTTAATTTTAATAATATATTAAATTCAGGGCATAAATCATATTCACATATAAAAATACCAATTAATAATGACAATAAATATGATTCAATATATTTTTTAGATAAGCCTTTTAACAAAGATATAATATTAAAAATTAAAGATGAATTATTTAAAGATAGCTCATATGGTAATATAGCAAGAATAAAAGGCTTTATTAAAGAAAATGATATTTGGTATAGAATTAATATAACTAAAAATGAATCTGATTTTAGTCAAATATCTAATGGACAAAATGTATTAATAATAATAGGTGAGAACTTAAATAACGATTTGATTAATAATTTTGTCAATAAAATGATTTAATTACATAAAGCTATGCAATGAAGCACAGCTTTTTTTCTATTCTATTGATTTTAATACTATTAAATAATATAATTAATTAAGTATAATATCTAAAGATATTACGATTAAAAAGAAAGAAGGAGTTCAAGTGATTGATTTAGAATCTATTAAAGATCCATCGTTCATAAAAAAATTATCAATTAAAGAGTTATATGAATTATGTGATCAAATAAGACAATTTTTAATAGAACATATATCAGTTACTGGAGGACATCTTTCTAGTAACCTTGGTGTAGTGGAATTAACTGTCGCAATGTATTATGTTTTTGATTTAGATAAGGATGAATTTTTGTTTGATGTAGGTCATCAATCATATGTTCATAAAATATTAACAGGAAGAGCCAAGGACTTCAATACATTAAGACAATATAAGGGTATATCAGGTTATATTAAAAGATCTGAATCTAAATATGATATATGGGAATCAGGACATTCATCTACATCTATTTCAGCAGCTTCAGGATTAATGTTATCAGATGATACAAAGCGTCCTATAGTTGTTATTGGTGATACATCTATATCTAATGGTATCGCATTTGAAGGATTAAATTATTTAGGCCAAATAAAAAATAAATGTCCTATAATAATTTTAAATGATAATAAAATGGGTATTTCTAAATCTGTAGGTGCTTTAACTAAAACATTTTTAAGATTAAGAAGTACAAAAATAGTAAGATCTACAAAATCTGGATTCCAAAAAATATTACCTAATCCAATCGTAAGATTTGGACATCAAATCAAAAGAAGTATCAAAGGCTTTTTCCAGCATGATAATATGTTTGAGGATTTAGGCTTTGATTATTATGGACCTTATTATGGAAATAGATTAAAGAGCTTAATTAAATTATTTGAGCGTGTTAAAAATGCTAAAGAGCCTATTGTCCTACATCTATTAACTAAAAAGGGTAGAGGATACGCACCAAGTGAAAATGATACTGAAGGATCATTCCATGGTGTTGGACCATTTGATCCTAAAACAGGTATTGAATATAATAAGAATCCTGAATTAATAAGCTATTCTGAAGCAATAGGAGATTATTTAGTTTCTAAGCATGAAAAGGAACAATTCTTTGTTATAACACCTGCAATGAAAAATGGAGCATATTTAAATAAATTTGCAGATAAATATCCATCTGATTTCATTGATGTAGGTATTGCAGAGGAGCACGCAGCTGTAATGAGCGCAGGTATAGCACTACATAATAAAAAGGTTGTTTTATTAATGTATTCTACATTTGCTCAAAGAGCATATGATCAAATATTAAATGATATATCAAGACAAAATCTAAAGGTAATAATAGGTATAGATAGAGCTGGAATTGTAGGAGAGGACGGAGAAACTCATCAAGGTCTATATGATGTATCAATGTTTATGGCTATGCCTAATATAATTGTAACTATGCCAAGAAATATCAATGAAGCAATAGGATTATTTAATTATGCATTCTTAGTTGATAAGCCTATGGTTATTAGATATCCAAAGGCTAAGGAAGCTAGAATAGATTTTGATTATAATTATGTTTCAAACCTTAATTGGGAAATAATTAAGGAAGGAAAAAAGGGTATAGTTATAGGATATGGTGATGATATCACTAGAATTTTAGATATTTCAAATAAAAATAATTTAGATATTACAATAATTAATGCTAGATGTATTAAGCCTTGTGATAAAGAAATGCTAAAGAAAATGTTTGAAATGAATTTAAAAATAATGGTATTTGAACAAGTAATTGGAGCTGGTACCTTATATGATAAAATATTAGAATACAAAGAAGAAAATGATTATAAATCTAAGGTTTATAAGCATAGCTTTGATTCTGATACAATTATTCCTCATGGAAAGAAAAAAGATATTTATGAGGCATATGGCCTATCAGATGAGGAAATATTAGATTGGATTAATAATAAAATTAATTAAAAAAGCATTGAATATCCAATGCTTTTTTATCAAATATTGGAAGTGAAAAGGTGTTAAAAAGATTAATTATATCATCTAAAGAATCATTATTGGCAGTATTGCCAATATCAATAATAATATTAGTTTTATCTTTTACGCCACTTGCACATCTTCAAACTAGTGAAAGAATAGTATTAATAATATCAGCTATTATATTAATAATTGGTATTGCATTATTTACATTAGGTGCTGAAATGGCTATTAAGCCAATAGGTGGTAAAATAGGTTCGTCTATATTAAGAACTAATAAATTAGTGTTAATAATAATAGTTTCGTTTATAATGGGATTTTTAGTTACACTCGGAGAATCAGATTTATCTGTATTACTTAAGCAAATACATGAAATAGTAAATAATACATTAGCAATTGTATTAATAGCTATAGGTCTTGGCTTATTTTTAGTCTTTTCAGTATTAAAAATAATATTTAAATTAGATTTATCAATTGTATTAATGTTTTCATATTTATTATTATTTGGTTTAACTATTGTGTTGTATCAAAATGGTAATGGTGTATTTTTACCATTCGCATTTGATACAGGATATGTAACATCGGGATCATTAACTGTACCATTCATAATGGCATTTGGCTTAGGTATAGCAGCAACTGTAGGTGGTTCATCACATAAGGAAAGCTCATTTGGAGTTATTGCCTTATGTACACTAGGACCTATTATTATGGTTTTAATTTCTGAACTTAATGTAAGTGAAGAGGTTTTATATGATTCAACTAGAATCAATGAATCAGTTATACAAAGCTATGCATTAGGTGACGATGTAGCACATTATTTTTTACATGAATTATTAGATAGTGTAAAAGAGGTAGCTATAGTATTAGTATTAATAACTATTGTATTTTTAATAATAAATAAATTATTTATAAAATTACCTAAGGATAATTTAATATCAATATTTGTTGGTTTATTATTTACATTTATAGGACATGTATTATTCTTAACAGGAGCGAAGGTGGGATATTTACCACTTGGATTTAGAATAGGTGAAATGCTTGCAGAATATAATCCTGCAATAATGATAATAATTGGTTTCTTCTTAGGTTTAATAACTGTATTAGCTGAACCAAATGTTCATATTCTAGCAAATCAGGTAGAAGAAATAACTCTAGGTAGAGTATCAAAAAGATCATTATTAATAGCTTTATGCATAGGTGTAGGTATTTCAACTTCCCTAGCATTAATTAGAATTATTTATCAATTCTCAATTTTATATTATATAATTCCATTAATTGTAATATCATTTGCATTATCATTTTTCGTGCCAAAGATTTATACAGCAATCGCCTTTGATTCCGGTGCCGTCGCATCAGGACCATTAACTGTATCATTTATTTTACCTATGGCGATAGGAGCTTGTACATATTTAAGAGAACCAGTCCTAGATTATGGCTTCGGCTTAATAGCTATGGTATCACTTGTACCAGTTATAACTATCCAAACCCTAGGATTTAGATCTATAATTGCTAGAAATATTTCTAATAAGCGTAAATTAAAACAAATAATATCATCTGATGATGAACAAATTATTGATTTTATGTAGGTGAATTATATGGAAAATAATAAGAAAAATAAAAAGAAGGATAAATCCTTAGAGGCACCTAAAAAATTAAAAATATTAGTAACGATAGTTGATAGAAAAAGAGCTGATTATTTTAAAATTTTTCTAGAAAACTATAAGGTTAATTTTCAAACAGTGATGTATGCAAGAGGTACAGCACCTAATGAAGTAATGAAATTTTTAGGAACAATAGGTAATGATAAAGCATTTATTTTGAGCATTGTACAAGAAGATAATATAAAAGAAATATTATCAAAATATGAAGATGAATTATTTAAATCAAAAAATAATAAGGGTATAGCATTTACAATTCCTATTAAATCATTAATAGGTGTATATCTATATCAATTCTTAGCTAACATAGAGGTGTAATATGGACGAACAATTTGAATTAATAATGTGCATAATAAATCAAGGCTTTGCAGAAAATGTTATGGATGCGGCTAGACAATGTGGTGCGACTGGAGGAACAATATTAAATGCTAGAGGATCAGTTAGAGAAGAGGCTGAAGCTTTATTTAATATATCTATTTCACCACAAAAGGAAGTAGTATTCATATTGATTCCCTCAGATAAAAAGGAAGATATTTTACATGCAATATATCAAAAATGTGGTCTAAATACACCTGGACAAGGTATTGCATTTTCTATACCTGTAGATGATGTTGTAGGGTTAAAGAAAAAAACAATTGAAATATAAAAAAATTAAGGAACTGAAAATTATCAGTTCCTTATTTGTTTTCTAAATATTTAATTATTTCATCTGTAATAAATTCTGGAGTAGAAGCGCCAGATGTAATTGATATTTTATTTATATTATTAAAATCATTAAATTTAGATTTTAAATCATCTAAATTATCAACTAATATAGTTTTTAATCCTCTTTTATTAGCTACTTCAGCAAGCTTTTTAGTATTAGATGATCTTAAATCTCCTATAACTATACATAAATCAACAGAAGGAGAATTATAAACTGCCTTTTGTCTTTCTGTAGTTGCCATACATATTTTATCATCTATTATAGAATTAGGATATTTATCCTTTATTTTTTTATAAATATTATCTATTTCATAAATTGATAATGTAGTTTGATTAGTAACATATATTTTATCATTATTAATATTTAAATTATCAATATCATTTTCAGTTGTAATTAATTTAATATCATTATTATTATCAATTACACCTTCACATTCAGGATGTGATTTAGCACCTATATATAAAATAGAATAATTATCATTAATCTTATTTTTAACTCTATCATGAACTAATCTAACATAAGGGCATGTCGCATCTAATATATTTAATCCTTTTTCTTTGATTTTATTATATACATCATCACATGCACCATGTGCTGATATAATAACAGTACCTTTACCATCAGGTATTAAATCTAATAATTCAATTCTTTTTTTAAATTTATCATCTATTATAATAATACCTAAATCAGTTAATTCATCAATAATATGCTGATTATGTATCAATGCACCTAACATATAAATAGGTTTTTCAATAGAAGAATCTAAAACAGATGCCTTAGCTAGCTTGATCGCATTAATAACACCTTTACAAAATCCTTGAGGATTTAGCTTATATATAATCATTTTAATCCACCAAAGCGTCTATTTCTTGATTGGAAATCAATTAATGCTTCCTTGAATTTTTCTGGTGTAAAATCAGGGAAATAAGTATTTGTAAAATAGAATTCTGAATAAGCTAATTGCCATAATAAGAAATTAGATATTCTATATTCTCCTGATGTTCTAATCATTAAATCTAGTGGTGGATAATCCTTAGTGAATAAATTATTAGTAATTAAATCTTCATTAATATCATTTACACTTATTTTATTTTCTAATACATCATTACATATATTTTTTACAGCAGTAGTAATTTCATTCCTACTACCATAATCTATAGCTAGTGTTAATGTTAAACCAGTATGATCCTTAGTAGCATTTTCCATCTCTTCAATCGCATTTAAAAGCTTTTTAGGTAATCTATCGCGTCTACCTATCATCTTATATCTAATATTTGTATTTTCAACCATTGTTTTCCAGAATCTTTTAATATACCAAGCGGGAGTGTTCATTAAAAAATTAACCTCATCGTCAGGTCTTTTCCAATTCTCTGTTGAAAAACAATATACCGTCATATATTTTACGCCAATTGAATTAGCATATTTAGCTAAATCACGTAAATTAAATGCGCCATGTCTATGCCCATAAATTCTTGGCTTTCCTCTTTCCTTTGCCCATCTACCATTTCCATCTAATATTATCGCAACATGGTTAGGTATTCTATTTAAATCTAAATCCATGTAAATCACCTCAAAATGATTATACCATAATCTAAATATTTGTAATATATCTTTTTAAGATATATAATTAAAGCACGAGGTAAATATTATGTATGCATTAACAAAGGATATAATGAAAAAAATTGATTTAGATACACAATTAAAAATAAAATCTAATGACCTGATGGAAGAGGCAGGCACTAAAATGGCTAATGTAATATTAAAAAAATATCAGCCTCATAATGTGTTATTAGCTCTTGGTAGTGGAGGTAACGCAGGTGATGCGTTAGTTGTAGGTAGAATATTTTTAAATAATAAAATAAATGTAGATGCATATATAGTAGATGAAATTAAAAATAATGATGCATTAATAAATTTAAATAAATTTAGTGGGAATATAATAAATAATATTGATTTTAATAAATATGATTTAATTATTGATGGTCTTTTTGGAATAGGATTATCTAGAAATTTAAATGATAAATATATAGATATAATAAATAAAATAAATGAATCAAATATTAAAATAATATCTTTAGATATTCCTTCAGGAATAGATGCATCATTTGGTATATCTTATAATGCATTTATAAAATCTGATTTATGTATAAGTGTTGAATATCATAAGACAGGATTATTTTTAAATGATGGATTAGATTCATATAAAAAATTAGCATTAATAAAAGTAGGTATGGATAAACCAAATGATAAAATAAAAATATTAGAAAAGAATGATTTTAAAAATATATTCCCTAATAGATTAAGAAATACAAATAAGGGCTCATATCATAAATCATCAATTATTGCAGGATCTAAAAAATACCCTGGTGCTTCTAAAATAAGCTATAATTCATTATTAGCATTTAAAATGGGAGTAGGTTTTTTAAATTTATATGTACCTAAATCATTATATGATATATATGCATTAAATAATCCTGAAATAATAGTTAATGAAATAAAAGAAATAGATGGTCATGTCGATTTTGATAAAGATAAATTAGATGAGATTATAAAAAGAAGTGATTCAATAGCCATAGGCATGGGTATGCAGGTATCTAAAGAATTATATGATACTATTTCATATTTATTAAATAATTATGATAAGAGATTATTAATAGATGCTGATGGATTAAATACATTATCGAAATATGGTATAGATATATTAAATAATAAAAAATGTGAAGTAATTTTAACACCACATTTAAAGGAATTTGAAAGACTTTCAGGAATAAATATAGATGAAATTAAAAAAAATATATTTGAAATATCTAAAAATTTTGCAAAAAAATATAATATAACATTAGTTTTAAAAAGCTCATCTACAATAATCACAAATGGTAAAAATATATCTATTCAAGTAGAAGGAAGCACAGGTCTTGCTAAAGCTGGAAGTGGAGATGCATTATCTGGAATAATAACAGGTCTTTTAGCATATTTATATAATGAAAATACATATAGAATAGCTTCATTAGGAAGCTATATATTAGGATTATCATCTAATCTAATAGCTAAAAAAGAACCAGAGGAATGTATAACAATTTCCGAAATAATTAAATATATACCTAAGACAATTAAATATATTAAAAGCTAAAAATCACCAAAAAGGTGATTTTTTTGCTCAAAAATAATATTAATAGAAAAATATAACATTAATATGTTATAATAAATTAAAATAAAAATTCGATTAATTATTAATATTAGAAAGAGGTGACATATTATGAATCATATGTATTTTTTGAATACTATAATTTATTATAATTATGTCGCTTTTTGTATTTTAATTTTAGTTGCTCTTTCTATATATTTAAGAAAATTAAATAGAACTAATTCAAGTAGAGTATTTTTAGTATTAATTAGTGTATGTGCACTTGCAGTTATATTTGAGATAGGCTCAGTGAATTGGACTGAGGTATATAAGCAATTAGATTTACAAAGATTTGATCCTAATAATGTCGTATCTTATATTTTTTATATATTTAATAACACTTTAAAAAATAGTATTATTTTTATATATCTAATCTATATTTTAATATATACAAAAAATATCAAAGGCTTTTATAAAAGCATAATTAATAAAATATTATTATTAATTCCATACGTATTTATAATGACATTGATATATATTACTCCATTTACAGGATTAATATTTAAATTATCAATAAACGATGGAAATTTAATATACACTCAAGGAGTTTTATTTTTAGCTATATATATAATTGATGCTTATTATTGTATATTTATTTTATATTATTTATTAAAATCATATAAAACATTTAATAAAACACAATTTATATCATTAATTAGTATAGTTATTGCAGTAATAGCTGGCATAGTATTTAGAATAATAATTCCAAATATTATAGTTCAAATGTTTGCGATAACACTAGCTTTAATTGTAATTGTATTCAATGTAGAATCCCCTGATTTATTAATTGACGAAAAGACAGGCTTAAATTCTATTAGACAATTTAATATGGTTATAAGAACAGATTTTATATATAAAAGAAATACAAATCTATTATTGATAAATATATCTAATTATTCTGATATTTTTAATAAATTAGGATATGAAAATGGAGATAATTATTTCATTCATTTATCTCATGTTATAAGTAATAATTATACAGATAATGCTATATATGAAACATATTATCTAAATGATGGTCTATTTGTTATTAAATTTAATGATAGTATAGGAATAAGAGATTTATGTGAAAGAATATATAATGATATATCTAATCTAAAATATGAAAATATATATTTTAAATTAGATGCTGGCTTATGCTTAATTAATATACCAAATGATATTAAAAATTATGAGGATTTTATGATATTTGTAGATAATTATCATGATAATTTGATATCAGGTGTAACAATATATAGCGATATAAAAAATGATAAGGAATATTTAATAAGATATAATATTGAATCAATATTAGAAGATGCTATTCAATACCAAAGATTTAAGGTATATTATCAGCCTATATATAATGTTGAATTAGAATACTTTAATGCGGCAGAGGCTCTATCAAGAATTGATGATCCAACATTTGGGATTATTTATCCTAATTCATTTATTCATTATGCAGAATTAAATGGATATATATCTAAAATAGATTTAGGTGTTATAGAAGAAGTAATGAAATTTATAACTAATAATGATTTAAATGAATATCATTTAGAAAAAATAACTATAAATCTATCAATCGCTGATTTTAATAATTTTGATTTTGTTGATAAGGTAATTCAATTAAAGGATTTATATAAAATTAATCCATCATATATTTTATTTGAAGTAAATGAAGATGAAACATTAGGTGACAAAGATTATTTTTATAAAAAAATGAATGAATTAAAAAAAGAAGGCTTTGAATTCATTTTAGATAATTATGGTATTGGCTATTCTAATCTAGAAAAATTTGCTAAATCATCAATTGAATATGTAAAAATAGATCGTGAATTTGTTAAAATATCAAAAAATAAAAATATGAGAGAAATTTTACCTAATATTTTTAAAATGATTCATGATTTAAAAAGAAAATCATTTATTGAAGGAATTGAAACAAAGGAAGATTATGATAAATTCATTAAATATAATCCTAATTATGTCCAAGGGTTTTATTTTTCAGATGCATTAGATTATGATAAATTTATTGAATTTATAAAACAAAAATAAAAAATAAGAAGGAGGTATAAAATGGCTCTAGTATATTTTGATATAGCTGCAATATTAATATCAGTAATAATATTAATAGCTTTATTAACTAAAAAATTATATAAGAGTAATACATCTAAAGTATTTTTAATATTGACGTTATTAATAGCTATAACTACAGTATTTGATGCCTTTTCATGCTATCCGAATATTTTTTCTAAAGAAGTATTAGAGGGTGCTACAACAGGATATCATTTTTGTAGAAACCTTTTATTATTATTTTATTTGATATATGTAATAACATTATGTGGATTAGAAACAAAAATAAAGAAAAATAAAATATTATTATTTATATTTTTAATACCAATTTCTATTGTTTTATTGATTATATTATTTAATCCAATGACTCATTTAATATTCTCATATAATAATGTTAATCCTGATGGTAGTCCATCTGAATTTTTCAATTATTATAGAGGACCATTAATCTATTTAGTTTATATTAATTCAATTTTATATTTGTCATTAAGCTTATTTATAATAATTAAATATAGAAAATTATTCAATTATAGAGAAATACTATCTATAGTTGCAATATTCCCATTAACTATAGTTTCTTTAATTATTCAATTTTTAAATAAAGGTTTATTAATAGAAATGCTATTTTCTTCATTCTCAGCATTCTTATTATCAGTATCAATAGATAGACCAGAAGAATATATTGATAAGAAATTTAATATTGGATCAATTAAATTATTTATAAAGGAAATAAAAAAATCTTTTATAATAAATAATGATTCATATTATATAATGATAAAAATAAAAAATTATTATGAAATATATAATCAATTTAGCTATGATGATGCGATTGATTATGTTAGATTAATAACATCAAGCTTAATTGAAAAATATACTAATATTTATAAAAATATTGATGCTTATTATCTAGATGAAGGTATATTTGCAATATGTGCATCAAGCTATGATGCAATGATATCTATTTCAAATCAAATAAATAATGATATGAAAATGATTAAAAATACTAAGACTATGTTTAATCCTGACACTCAATTAGTAATTATTAATATTTTAGAGGATTTTAATGATTTAGATGATGTTTTAATATTTATCAATAATTATAAAAATAAAATGTCTTTTAATGGTGAACTATTATATTTAAAAGATCTTAAAAATGATAAAAATTATAATATAATATCAAATATTGATGATATCATAGAAAATGGATTATTAAATAATGAATTTGAGGTTTATTATCAGCCTATTTATAATGTTAAAACATCTAAATTTCATTCGGCTGAAGCTCTTGTTAGATTAATAACAAAGGATTATGGTTTTATTTCACCTGCTTTATTCATTCCTTATACAGAAAAGACTGGTCGAGTAGTTGAAATAGATAGATTTGTTTTTGAAAATGTATGTAAATTCATATCTAGTGAATATTTTAATAAAATTGGATTAGAATATATTGAAGTAAATTTATCAACTGTAGATTGTGTAAATCCAAATTTATATAAATATGTAACATCAACTATGGAAAAATATGGTGTTAAGCCAGAACAAATAAATATTGAATTAACTGAATCCTTTAATTCATTAAATGAGGTTATAGCAACTGAAAATATAAATAATTTAAAGAATTATGGAATTAAATTCTCATTAGATGATTACGGTACAGGATATTCAAATATGGAAAGATTTTCTATTTTACCTATTTCATTTGTTAAAATTGATAAATCATTAGTTGATTCATCAACTGATGATAGAATGCAAATAGTATTAAAAAATACATTTACATTAATTAAATCATTAAGAAGAGCTACAATAATTGAAGGTATAGAAACTGAAGAGCAAGCTCAAAGATTCATTGACTTTGATTGTGATAATATTCAAGGATATTATTATTCTAAGCCTTTACCTTTAAATGATTTTATTAATTTTATAAAGGAAAAGAATGAAATAAATGAGACATCATAGTCTCATTTATTTATTATTTATACTTTATTTAAAATATATTTTATGCTAAAATATAGTCGAGTTTATTTGTTGGAGTAATTGTATGACAAGAAGAGAAGCAAGAATAGCTACAATGCAAATTTTATATAGCGCTGATTTTAACGGAATTAGTATTGAAAAGGCAAGAGAAGATATATCTAGCCATGTGTTAACTGATGATGTTAAAAGCTTTTTAGATATGGTTGAATCTAATATAGAAAAAATAGATAATTTAATATCTAAATCATTAGAGAATTATTCTATTAATCGTTTAAATATCGTTGATAGAGCGATAATTAGATTAGCTACAGCTGAATTTTTAGATGGTAAAACTGATAAGAAGATTGTTATTAATGAAGCATTAGAAATAACAAAACAATTTTCAGATCAGGGAGATCATAAGGCTACAGGCTTTAATAATAGATTATTAGAAAATATCTATAAAAATTTATAAGGAGAATTTTATGGAAGAGCGTTATTTAACTGTAACAGCCCTAACTAAATACATAAAATATAAATTTGACCACGATCATAACTTAGATGAGGTATTACTTGAAGGAGAAATATCTAATTTTAAGCATAATTCTCGTGGACATTTTTATTTTACATTGAAAGATGAAGGTGCACAAATATCAGCAACTATGTTTGCCACTTATGCGTCACGTGTCAATTTCGAGCCAGAAGATGGAATGAAGGTTTTTGTTAGAGGTAATGTTACTGTATACGAACCAAGTGGAACATATCAAATAAATGTTAAAGAAATCAAGACATCTGGCCTTGGTGAATTATATATAGCTTATGAAAAATTAAAAAAGGAATTAGAGGCAGAGGGCTTATTTGATTTATCACATAAAAAGCCTATTCCAAGATTTCCTAAAACTGTTGGTGTAATTACATCACCTACAGGAGCTGCCATAAGAGATATTATTAATACAATAAAAAGAAGATATCCATTAACATCAGTTATATTATATCCTGCGATTGTTCAGGGTACTGATGCGAAGGATAATATTGCAATGCAAATAAAAAGAGCTAATATAGATAATATTTGTGATGTATTAATTGTAGGTAGAGGCGGAGGCTCAATTGAGGATTTGTGGGCCTTCAATGAGAAGGTAGTAGCTTATGCTATATATGAAAGTAATATACCTATTATATCAGCAGTAGGACATGAAATTGATTTTACAATCGCTGATTTTGTGGCAGATATGAGAGCTGCAACACCTACTGCAGGTGCTGAGCTTGCAACACCTAATATAGAAGCCTTAAAGGATAATATAGGCTTTTATGAAAGAACGATGACTAAAAGAATTAATTATATTTTAAATGAAATCAAAATGAGATTATTGAATTATGATAGAATCATTGAATCAAGAAATCCAATGAGCGTTTTAAAGCATAAGCGTCAAATATTAAATAATGATTCATTAAGATTAAATATGCTAATTCAAAATATATTGACAGATAAAAAGCATTTATTTGATTTAAGAAAATCACAACTAGATGCCTTAAATCCTCTTGCGATAATGGATAAGGGCTATTCTATCAATAGAGTAAATGATAAGATTTTAGTCGATGTTAAAGATGTTAATGTAGGTGATACTTTAGTTACTGAATTAAAAAATGGTAAATTAGTATCAAAGGTATTGGAGGTTAAAGAAAATGGAAAATAAATCATTTGAAGAATTAATGGTCGAATTAGAAGAAACCTTAAAAGCTTTAGAAAATACAAATATAAGTCTTGAGGATGCAGTTAAAAAATATACTAAAGGTCTTGAAATATCCAAAAAATGTTATGAAATATTAACAACAAATGAAGAATTAGTTGTTAAAAAAATGACAGAGGCAGGTCTTGAGGATTTCAAGAGTGAAAACTAATGAGATTAGATCAATATCTTGTAGAAAAAGGCTATTTTGAAACTAGAAATAAGGCTAAATCTGAAATCAATGATGGTCATATTAAAATTAATAATAAAATAATAACTAAGCCAAGCTTTAATATATTAGGTGATGAAACAATAGAATTAATTGATGTTTGTCCTTATGTATCAAGAGGAGGGTATAAATTATTAAAAGCTATTAATGAATTTAATTTAGATTTTAATAACAAAATAATTTTAGATATTGGCTCATCAACTGGAGGATTTAGTGATTGTGCAATTCAAAATGGTGCAAAATTAGTTTATGCAGTAGATGTAGGCTCTAATCAATTACATGAATCTTTAAGAAATAATAATAAAATAATATCAATGGAAAACACAAATATCCTAGATTTAGATATTGATAAATTAAATCCATTTCCTAATATTTTAGTTATGGATGTATCATTTGTTTCTATTGAATATTTATTACCAGGAATTAATAGATTTATATTAGATGATACATTATTTGTATGCTTAATTAAGCCTCAATTTGAGGTAGGAAATCAAAAATTTAAAAACGGCGTTATAAAGGATAGAAATATTCATATTAAGGTTATAGAAAATGTCAGAAATGAATTTAATAAATATGGATTAGATATTTTTAAATTAACTATATCACCTATATTAGGTGGTTCTGGAAATAAAGAATTCTTAGCTTTAATAAAAAGGGGAAATAATCCTGATTTAAATATAATTAAATCAATAGAGGGATAATAATGATAAAAAAATTAACAGTAAATAATTTTGTTATAATTGAAAATATATCATTAGAATTTAATAAAGGAATGACTGTAATAACTGGTGAAACTGGTGCCGGTAAATCTTTAATTATTGATACTATTAATCTATTATTAGGCGAAAGAGCTGATAATGATATGATTAGAGATGGTGCTAATTATGCATTAGTTGAAGGTATATTTGATACAAATGATAAAATTAATTTATTATTAGAAAAATATAATATAGATAAAAAAGATGATATTACAATAGAAAGAATTATATCTAATACAAAAAATCAGATAAAAATAAATGGTAATATTGTAACTCTTCAAATATTAAAAAATATATCAAGATTATTAGCTGATATTCATATTCAAAATGATACAATGCGTCTTTTTAATCCTGATACATACCTAGATTTATTAGATCCTAAAAATAATAATGAATTTATTAAATTAATCAATTCATATACAAAGGCTTTATATGATTATGAAGAAAAAATGAAATTATATGAAACAGTATTAAAGGGTCAAAAGGAAACATTAGATAGATTAGAATTTTTAGAATATGAGCATAAAGAAATTGATTCCTTAGGCTTATATTTAAATATAGATAAGGAATTAGAAGAAGATATTAATAAATTAGAAAATTATGATAAGATATCAAATAATTTAAATCAAGCATATAATAATTTAGAAAATTCTAATTATTCTGCCTTAGATTCTATATATGATGCAGCTAAATTATTAGAAAAAATATCAGATTATGATGAAAAATATTTAGAATATAAAGAAAAATTATTAGATACTTATTATATTTCATCTGAAATTAAAGATGAAATATCAAAAGAAATAAATTCTTTAGATTTTGATGAAGAAGAATTAAATATTAAAATAGAAAAATTAAATGATATTAATAAAGCTAAAGAAAAATATAAAAAAACTGTAGAAGAATTAATTGAATATAATAAAAAAATTTCTCTAGATATAGAAATGGTAACTAATTATGATGAATTATTAAATGAAAAGAAGCAAGATGTCATTAATTCACATAAATCATTAATTAAATATGCAAATGATATTCATGAATTTAGATTAAAAATAGCATCTAAAATGGAAAAAGGAATTATTAAAGAATGTATGGATTTAGATTTAAATAATACATTATTTAATATTAAATTAGATATACCTGATTTATCTGATCCATTTAATAAATCTATATTCACTCCTAAAGGAATAGATACATGTAATTTCTTAATTAGCTTTAATAAGGGTGAATCACTAAAGCCATTACATAAGGTTGCCTCAGGTGGAGAAGCATCAAGAATCATGTTAGCATTTAAATCATTTTTTGCAGATAAAAGTGATGTATCATTAATGATATTTGATGAAATTGATACAGGTGTAAGTGGTATAACTGCTAAAAAAATTGCAGATAAAATGTATGAAATTAGTAAAAAATTACAAATTATTTGTATAACTCATCTACCTCAGGTTGCAGCAAGAGGAGATTATCATAAATTCATATATAAAGAAGAAATAAATAATAGAACGTTTACAAAGGTATCTGATCTAAATTATGATAAGAGAGTAGAAGAAATAGCTACAATGTTATCAGGAGATCGATTATCATTATATGCTATAGAGCATGCTAAAGAATTATTAAATAATAAATAATTTTTTTAATTTCGGGAAGAGTATATGAAAAAGTTAATTATATTTATATTAGGAATAATTGTAGTATTTATCTTTACAATTATTCCTGTATCTGCAAATTCAGCTGTTAGAAAATGGAGTGCACCTGGAGTGCATGGCCTATATTTAGTAAATGACAATCCAATCGATGTTAAATCTGAAAATCTAACATTTGATTTAGGACCATCATCTTATGTTACTGCTGAATATACATTTTATAATAGTGGTGATTCTAATATTGAAGCAGAATTATTATTTCCAATAGGAAAATTTATGCAAGAAAATGGATCTTCATATTATACATATGAACCAACAGTTTTGGTTAATGGTACAAATTTAGATGTACAAATAAGATTAATTCCATCTAGTAGTAATAATATTTTAGATTCATTATATAAATTAAATGATAATTATATTGAATCTGATTATGATAATAAAAAATTTTATAGAGTAATATTTGATAAACAAGATTTATATAAAATAACACTAGCTGATGGCTTAGATATGTATAAGCAGGATGGCTTTTTTAGATCTGATAATTTCTATTTCTATTCTGATGCTGATAAAAATCCTGAGGTTATTGCATATGACAATGATGGAAATGAAGCTCAATTTAGAATAGAAGAAGCTTCAAAATATGATGCTGTTAAAGATTATTATATAAAAAAATTTGGAAGAAGCTTTTATGATTATTATTCAGAAATAGATTTATATAATTTATATGTTAATAATTCGTATAATGAAGAAATTTATTCAGTAATAGATTATAAAATTTCAATACCGGCAAAAGATAGTATAATTAATAGAGTTAAAACTAATTTATATTATGGAACTGACAGTTCCTATAGTCCAAGCTTAGGAACAATTGAATATTTTCTAGAGCCTGCAAGAACTTTTAATTCATTTGAAAATTTAACTATTACAATTAATACAACTGATTTGTTTTTAATAACAAATAATTTAGGTATAGAAGCTGTAGAAAATAGTAATCAGACATATACAGTTAAATACGAAAAGCTACCTGATTTTAATATTCGTCTAGGATTATGTAATAGATCTAATCCAACCAATAATAGTAGTAAATATCAAGGTGCTGCTATTATGTTAACTATAGGCATATTTTTATTTGTATCAATGCTAATTCCATTTATAATTAGTATTAAAAGGAAGCTTATTAAAAATGTATTTATGCTATTTATAGAAAATGTATTTCTAGCATTCGCAATTTTATTATTATCTATTTCTATATTTGCTTCATATAACCATTTTACAATAGCTTTAATAATAATATTTGGAATTGCTTTATGTGTGAGATTAATAGGAGCGTTAATTATTAATAAAAAGATATATAATAATAAAACATGGATATTTGATTCAATTTGTATGATTATAGAATTATGCCTAATTATAATTTGCTTAGTCACATATTTAACTACAATTAATGTATTTTATTATTATACTTTACCATTATCTATCATATTATTTGTATTTAATATTTCTTATATATTCTTTAGAAAGAAGTTCTATTTAAATAAAGAAATATCTGATAATATAAAAGAAGATAATGAAGAATAAAATAACGGTTCACTTCAACGTGAACCGTTATTTTATAATGCATTAATAATAAATTTATTTAATGCTTCAGCAACGCCTGAATTATTATTATCATTTTCTGTGATATAATCAGCAACCTTTAAAACCTCTGGGAATGCATTTTTCATTGCGACACCTACACCTGCAGCTTTAATCATTGAAATATCATTTCCGGCATCTCCAATTGCCATTGTATCTTCTAATTTAACATTAAGATATGAGGCAATAGACTTAAGTGCCATACCCTTTTCTATTCCTTTTTTTAAGAATTCTAAGAATATTTTAGAAGATCTAACCATACTATATTCTGTATAATATTTTTTATTAACCTCAGTCATTATTCTTGTAATATTTTCGTCACTATCTACTAACATACATTTAATGAATTTATCATTATCTTTAATATCATTAAAATCAAATACTTGGGTATTAAGATGATTTATTGTAGCTTCAACATCAGTATAAGGATTTAATTTTGGTGTAATTAATGTTCCATCTTCTCTAAATGCGTGGATATTAACACCAAGTCTAATTGATTCATTATATAATTCTTTAACTACATCACCTGTTATAGTAGATTGACTAATTATTTCACCAGTTCCTACATTTATAATTTGAGAACCATTATAAATAATTGCATAATCAGAAGAAGTGGTTAATCCTAATTCCTCTAAAACTGGCATAACTCCAGATATGGGTCTACCTGTTGCGATAACTATCTTAACACCTAAATCATGGCATTTAGCAATAGCTAATTTATTATCCCAAGTTATATTTTTATCTTTATCAAATAATGTACCATCTAAATCAATTGTGACTATTTTTATCATAAATAATGATTCTCCTTATAAAAAAAATTAAAAGGGCTTGTTGCCCTCTTATCTTTTTGTAGCGATATAATAAATTAAAGTAAATAATCCACCAAAAGCCATTAATAAAGCTAATATAACAATGATAATTTTACCAGCTAATGTGCTTGCAGGATTCTTATATGCCTTTGTTTTTTTATCTTTCTTTTCAGCAACTACTTCAGTATCTGATGCATAATTTTTAGCATTTTTATTCTTTTTAGCAGTTGTTTTATAGTCATCTTTTCTACTCAAAATTCTTCACCCACTTAATAAAAAATGTTATAATAAATTAATCAATAATAATTATATAATAATTGTATTAAAAAAGGAAGATAAAAATGTTAAAAAATTATAAGGGAAGAATCATATTTCATATAGATATGAACGCTTATTATTGTAATGTTCAATGTAAATTAAATCCTTCACTTAGAGGAAAGGCCTTCGCTATCGGAAGAGAAGGAACCTATAAGGGTGTTATTTCTACAGCGTCATACGAAGCTAGAAAATTAGGTATACATTCAGCTATGCCTATAGCTGAAGCATATAGAATAGCACCCACATTATTAATTATTAATCATAATTTTGATGAATATTATAAAAATCATGTCCTTTTTGTTAATATAATTAAAGAATATACTAATCTAATAGAGGTTGCATCTATAGATGAATTATATGCAGATGTAACAGAAATATCTAATAAGATTCATCCTATAGTTCTTGCAAAAGAAATACAATTAAGAATATTAAGAGAATTAGACTTGCCTTGCTCAATTGGTATAGCACCCACATTATTTTTAGCTAAAATGGCATCAGATATGAAAAAGCCATTAGGCTTAGTAGTATTAAGAAAAAGAGAAATAGAAGAAAAATTATATCCTTTATCAGTTAAGGATATATTTGGTATAGGTAAAAAGACTTATCCCAAATTGATTGAGGCAGGAATAAATACAATTGGCGATTTTATGAAGCCTGAAAATGAAGAATTAATATTAAAATTAATTGGAGCTAATTCTTATAATTATGCTAAAAATTGTTTAACTGGTAAATCATCAAATGAAGTAATACCAGATAGACATGAAATATCTAAATCTATATCTACAGAAACAACTTTTGATATTCATAAATCATCAATGGTTGATTTATTATCATCAATTAGAAGCTTATTAAGAGAGATATATCAAAGATTAATTGATGGCGGTTATGTTACTAAAACAGTTGTATTAACATTAAGAGATTCTAATTTTAATACAATAAGTAGAAGAATGACTATTAATGAATATATTGATGATTTATTTGTTTTTAATAATATAATTGAGGATTTATTATCTGATTTGTATGATGAAAATAAGACATATAGATTAGCTGGAGTTGGATTTGCGAATATCGTAAAAAGAGATTCTTTGAAGGAAGAATATAATTTATTTACAATAAATGATAAAATTGAAAAAGAAAATAATATAAAGAATTTATTAAATCAAATTAATAATAAATTTGGTAATGAAATTATATATTTTAATAAAGATAAAAAGAAATAATTCTTGTATTATTAATTTAATAATGATATTATAAATTGGTTTAAAAGGAGGAATTAGATTATGAATTATGCTGGTTATGAATTAAAAAAATATGTAAAAAAAGCTATAGAGGATCTTCATTTTAAAGAATTTAGTGATGTCCAAAAGGAAGTTTTTAATAATTTTTTTAATGGAAATAAAAATATTTTAGCAAAATCTAAAACAGGTTCTGGAAAGACTCATGCATTTTTAATTCCAATTTTTGAAACATTAGATGAAAAGAAAAATGAGGTTCAAGCTACGATTATAGCACCTACTAAAGAGCTTGCGATGCAAATATATAAGGTTGCATCTCATATTGCATCATTTAGTGGAGATACAATAAATATTAAATTATATTCTGGTGGTACAGATAGATTAAAGGAAATTGAAAAATTAAAAAATAATCAACCTCAAATTGTTATTGGTACACCTGGTAAAATTAAAGATTTAGCAATAAATGAAAATGTATTAAAAATATATACTTCTAAAATATTAGTTATTGATGAAGTAGATATGACATTTGAAAATGGATTTCAAGAAGAATTAGATGAAATTACAGCTGTATGTAATAATTCAAGAATGATGTTTTTTAGTGCAACTATATCTGAAGCAGTATTACCATATTTAAAAAAATATATGACTAATGTAGAATTCACTGAAATTAAAGATGATAGTGAATTAAATATTAAGCATATATGGATTCCATTAAAATATAGAGATAGATTTGATGTATTAACTGATTTGTTAAATACATTCCAGCCTTTCTTATGCTTAATATTTGCCAACAAAAAGGAAACTGTAGTTGAATTAGCAGGTAAATTACAAGCTGAAGGATATTTTGTAGGACAAATCCAAGGTGATATGTCACCTCGAGAAAGAAAAAGAGTAATCGAGGATGCATCAAAGCTTAAATATCAATTTATAGTCGCAACAGATCTTGCAGCTCGTGGTATTGATATTCCTGGTATATCACATATTATCAATTATGAATTGCCATATGATTATGAATTTTATGTTCATAGAAGTGGTAGAACTGGAAGAATGCATAATGATGGTATAGTATATACATTGTATGATGAATTAGATAATGATTATTTAGATAATTTAGCTAAGAAAAAAATTAAACCAGAATATTATGAAATTAAAAATAGAGAGCTTGTTGAATATAAAGGAAGAAATACAAGAGCTGAAAGAATTAAACCTAAGACTGATTATCAAAAGGAAGCTTCTAAATATGTTCCTTTAGGAAAGAAAAAGCCAGGTTATAAGAAAAAGAGACAGGCTATGATTGATGAAATAGCTGATAAATTAAAAGATAAAGATAAAAAAGAACAGAAAAGATTAAGAAGAAAGAAAAATAAGTAAAAAGGAAGCAATCTCCAATTTTGCTTCTTTTTTACTTATTAGTTACTTGAAAAAAATGACCATATAATATATTATAAAAGTGTAGTTACGATGTTTTACAATTTGAATAGATGACAAATATAAAAATTGGGGAGAAGATGAAATGTATAGAGAATGGTTGTATCATAAAAAAGCATATTCCATATTAAAAATTTTTGACAAAAATGAAAATTTAAACTGGACACAGAGACTTAGAAATGTGGATTTTGAGCTTGATCAAGATTTTATAACATATTTAAGAAGATTTATTGGGAATTTGATTAGTTAAGTATATGAAAAAAGTTTTATTAATTATTTTCTTTTTATTGATTATTGTTTTTGCTGCATGCTCTAATAATGAAGTTAATTTTGATAATTTTAACACAACCAATTGGAAAGTCTCTCAAGAAGATTTTAACAGTAGTTATTTTGATAAAATTAATGATTATATCGTGAATAAAATAAGTGATGACATTGCGCCAATTGATGACTATAAACACTATGTAGATGATAAAAATAATCATCATATTGAATTGGCATCAAAAAAGTTTTATTTCATGATTGATTATATTTATTATTATGATGTTAAAATGATATTTAGTTTATCATATTATTATTTCCTAGATTACAAACAAGAAATAAATATAGATGATTTTATGGAAATAGATTTTTTAATATCAGATTTCATTGATAAATTTTTATATTATCCTGGAAAAACATCAAATATTGTTGCAGAATTATTCATATCTGAGAAAAAAACTGAAAATTTTTATGATAATTTAATTGGAAATCTAGGAATAAAAATGACATTAATGAATAAATATAGATATTTCAATGTTAATTTCAAAACAATTTTTAAAGATAGTGACTTGATTTTGTCAAAAATCTAAATCTGATTATAATTGGTGGTTAAAATGAAAAAAAAATATTTATTTTTCATTTTGATACCCATTGGCATTATTATAAATATTATGATGATTATATTAATAATCTTTTTATGTTCTTATTATCAAATAAGAAAAGAAGAAGAATTTTATAAAAGTGCTAATTGGTGTATTGAAAAAGAAGATTTTTATACTACATATTTTCCAATAATTGAAAAATATGTTTATAATAGTTTTGAATCAAAAATAACTATTGATGATTATGATTCATATGTAAACGAATCACATGATCGTTATAGGATTTCTATAATTAATAGCAAATATACTATAGATATCAAAATTACATATTATAAAGAAATTGCGTATGTATTTGATTTTGAAAGTATATATTTTTATGAATATGAAAAAGGCTTTAATTATCATGATATTGAAGAATTAGATGATATTTTGAATGATTTTATAAATAAGTTTTTAAAGTATGAGCCTACTAATAATATTATTTCAAGCTTATATAGAGAGGATGAAAATTATAAGAATACATTTATTTATTATGATAGTCTTATCGGAAATTTAGGATTAGGCTATAGTTTAAATAATAAATCAAGATATTTTTCATTTTATCTAACTTTATTGATGAAAAATAGTGATATGCTATTAAATGATATACAAATTGATTAATGTTTACCAACATTATCTAAAAATTCTGATTTTATCTTGAAATTTATATATATTAACATAGCTGTTTATAAACATTTTTTAATGGATTCTTTATCCATATAAAAGAGAAGAAAATAAAGGACTATCCGCGGATAGTCCTTTAATCATATTATTTAATTGTTTCACCAGCACGGATATGCTTATCAGTGATTTCTTTTGGATTAGGAGAAGAGAAGATTCTTACATTTCTTTCAACTACTAAGCCCTCAGGTAAAATTAATTTCTTACCAATTACATTTAATCCAGAAGATAATAATTTTGGTTTATCTTTATTAGCGATTGATTTATCACCAGTACCGATAACTGAATTATCACCAATTACTGTATTCTTATCAATAATTGTATCTTCAATCTTACAATTCTTACCGATAACAACATCATTTAAGATTACTGAATTTTTAACACTAGAGCCTTCACCAACAACTACACCTGGTGATAATACTGAATTTTCTACATCACCATCAATGATACATCCATTTGATACAAGTGATGTTTTAATAGTAGCATCCTCACCAACTCTAACTGGAGGTAGGTCTTCAGATTTAGTATAAATTTTCCATGTTGGATCATATAGGTCTAGTTGAGCACTCTTACATAATTCTAGATTTGCTTCAACATAAGAATCATATGTTCCTACATCCTTCCAGTAATCATAAAATTCATATGCATATACATTTTTATTTTGAATCATATCAGGAATGATATGCATACCGAAATCTAGGTCATCAATATCAGGATGTGCCTCGATTGCATCAATTAATGCTTGAGTTGAGAATACATAGATACCCATAGAAGCTTTATTTGATTTTGGCTCCTTTGGTTTTTCTACGAATTTCTTAATTTTTAGATTTTCATCAGTTTCAAGAATACCAAATCTTGAAGCTTCCTCGATTGGAACAATCTTAGCAGCGATAGTTAAATCAGCTCCAGTTTGTTTGTGCTGCTCAATCATTTTTGAATAATCCATTTTATAAATATGATCTCCAGAAAGGATTAATACATATTTAGATGCATAACGCTTAACGAATTCTAGATTCTTTCTAATAGCGTCTGCAGTACCATTATACCAAGAGTTGTTAGGTTGAAGAAGTGTTACGAATGAATCACGTCTGTCTAAGTCCCAAGGCTTACCTACACCTATATGCTCGTTAAGAGATAGTGGTAAATATTGTGTTAGAATTCCGATTTGGAAAATTCCTGAATTTGTACAATTTGATAAGGCAAAGTCAATAATTCTAAACTTACCTGCAAATGGTACAGCTGGTTTTGATCTTTTTTCAGATAAAATATCTAATCTTGAACCACGACCACCAGCTAAAATTAAAGCTAAAGTTTCCATATGTTCCCTCCATTATCTTACTAGCTTATTATATAAGTCCATATATGCTAAAGCTGATTGATCCCAGCTAAAGTCCTTTTCCATTGCTGATTTAATCATCTTCTTAAATGCCATCTTATTATTGTTATAAGTATTGATAGCTAAGAACATAACTTCCTTTAAATCATATGAATTGAAATTTGTAAATGTAAATCCAGTACCTTCGCCCGAATAAACATTAAATGGTTGAACAGTATCCTTTAAACCACCTGTTTCTCTAACTAGTGGAAGAGTACCATAGCGCATCGCAATCATTTGACCTAATCCACAAGGTTCAAATTTAGATGGCATTAGGAAGATATCGCAACCTGCATAAATCTTTTGTGCTATTTCATCACTATATCCAATATAGCATTTGAATCTATTTGGATATTTAGCTTCTAAATTTCTAAAGAAGTTTTCATAATATGAATCACCAGAACCCATTAATATGAAATTAGCATTACTGTAATTAATTACCTCATCGATAATTGGCTCTAATAAATCAATACCCTTTTGATCAACTAATCTAGATACTAAACCAAATAATGGTGCATCATCAAGTGGAAGACCGAATTGCTTTAATAAGCCTTCCTTATTAGCCTTCTTACCAGAAGTAACTGTTTTAATAGAATAATTTTTGAATAAATTTTTATCAGTTTCAGGATTATATTTAACTACATCGATACCATTTAAAATACCATAGAAGTCAAAATATCTTAAACCTAAAATATTATTTAAATAATAACCATACTGATCTGTTAAAACCTCATTTTTATATGTTGGTGAAACAGTAGTAATAGCATTTGATTCCATTATTGCTGATTTCATAAAATTAATACAGCCACCAAATTCTAAAGAATTAGAATAAGGCATAAATAATATATTCATCATATCCATTGGGAAATTACCTTGATATTGGATATTATGAATAGAGAATACTGTTTTAATTCTATTGAATTCTGGATAGAAGCAATAATTGTTTCTTAGAATATAAGGGATAAGACCTGCTTGCCAATCATTTAGATGAATTACATCCGGGAAGAATTGAACAACCTTTATAGCCTCTAATACAGCAAAATCGAAGAAAGCAAATCTTTCTCCATCATCACCATAACCATAGAAGCCATCTCTATTAAAATATCTGTCACTATCTATAAAATAGAATGTAACACCATCGTGAACTGCTTCAAATACACCTAGGTATTCTGTAGAAGAACCGATTCTAACATATGCATATCCTTTATATTCAGCAATATTTTTATCTTTTATTTTTTTGTAGTAAGGTAAAATAACTCTTGCGTCGCAGCCATTTTGTATTAATGCTTTAGGCAAAGCACCAATAACATCTGCTAGACCACCTGTTTTAGCATATGGTGCCCCCTCACTAGCACAAATTAAGACTTTCATTTTATAACCTCCTTATAGAAATATATAATTTTTCATAGAACTTCTATAGATAGATTATACAATAATTTAGGCTTATAAACAAGTAAAATAGAACTGAATTGTCATTAAAATAAAATATATGAGCTAGAAAAGTTTAAGAAAAATCACTAAAGTAAAAAAAAGGGAATTTCTATTGATATATTATGTCAATTTTGATATAATGAAAAGGCATATGAAAAAATTATTATAAATTATAATAACCCACAAAGGAGTTTTAAAATATGGCATCAAAGAGTAAAAGAAATAGAACAAAATTTAAGTGGACAAAGGAATTGATATTTTTAATTGCTGGACTAGTTGTATTAATTGTCGTAGCTATTGTTATTAACCTACCTACAAGTGCAACTGTAGCATTAGAAAAATATAATAATTCAATCACTGAATACAATACAACAAATAGTACTCAATATTCTTTATTACCAACAAAGCATGTATTTAAGGATACAACAATTGATGGAATTAAGAATGATAAAAAATCAGATAATTATACATTTGTATTTTATGGTTCTTTAAAGAATGCAGAATTCTTAGAGAATTTATCTAAAATCAATTCTATTGCGTTAGAATATGATGTAAAAACAGTATATTTATGGTATGCTGATTATGTAGAAAATACTGATAGTGATACTAAAGCAACAGCTTCATATAAGACTAAGGTTAATGAATATAATGATGCAATTAACGAAAACATTAATTCATTAGTAGCTAACAGCAATGGCTTATATGCAAGTCAAGATAATTTTGATTTAGAAGTTTATCCAGCTTTATTAGTATTTAAGTCTAATTCATTAGTATTTAATTCACAAACATATTCTTTAAGTGATAATGCTTCTGAATATACTTGGACTACATATATTAATTCAGCATTCAAGTATGCAAAGGCTGATGAGGTTTTAACATCTAAGTAATTATAAACTTTGTTATTAACTGAGACGTCTGTCTCAGTTTTTATCTTAATTTGGAGGATTTTATGATTGATACAATTAAGCAAGAAATTAAAAATAAGCTAGAAGCCTATTATAAGGAAAAATATAATGTAGAATTACAAATTGTAGTTGAGGAGCCAAAAAAGGCAGAATTAGGTGATATTTCTGTACCTATGTTTGCGGTAGTAAAGACATTAAGAAAGCCTATGCCTGAAATTGTTTCTGAGGCTATTGAAGTAATTAATTCATTTAATCTTCCTATATCAGATTTAAAGGCAGTAGGAGCATTTGTAAATCTATTTGTAGATAAAGAAAAATTATCAAAGGCTATTTTAATTGATGCAATCAAGAATGATTCAAATTATGGTAAAAGTGAAATTGGCTTAAATAAAAATGTTACATTAGATTATTCAAGTCCTAATATAGCTAAAAGCTTTTCTATTGGTCATTTAAGATCAACTATGATTGGTAATTCATTAAAATTAATATTACAAAAATGTAGCTATAATACATTCTCAATTAATTATTTAGGCGATTGGGGTACTCAATTTGGTAAGATGATTGTCGCTTATAAAAAATGGGGTAATTTGGATAAAATTAAAGCTGACCCAATCAATGAATTAACTGCATTATATGTAAAATTTCATGAAGAGGCAGAAAAGGATCCAAGTCTTGATGATGAAGCAAGAGAAGCATTTAGAAAAATGGAATTAAAAGATCAAGAATACCTAGATTTATGGAAATGGATTAGAGAAGAATCACTAAAGGAATCTGCTCAAATTTATGACCTATTAGATATAACATTTGATTCTTATAATGGAGAAGCATTCTATAATGATAAGATGGATGCGGTAGTTGATGAATTAGAAGAAAAAGGCTTATTAACACTAGATCAAGGTGCTAAAATTGTTAATTTAGGTGACGATATGCCACCTGCATTAATCAAAAGAAGCGATGGTGGTTCATTATATATTACTCGTGATTTAGCTGCAGTATTCTATCGTAAAAAGGAATATAAATTCGATAAGATTTTATATGTTGTTGGAAATGAACAAAAATTACATTTTGAGCAACTAAAAAGATTAATATCAAAAATGGGATATGATTTTGCAGATGAAGTAAATCATGTTAATTTTGGTCTATATTTAACTAATGGTAAAAAAGCATCTACAAGAAAAGGTAATGTCGTTAAATTATATGATGTTTTAATGACTGCAATCAATTTAGCTAAAAAGCAAATTGAAGAGAAAAATCCTAATATCAAGAATAAAGATGAAATCGCAAAGAATGTTGGTATCGCAGCTATAGTATTTGCTGATTTAAAGAATTATAGAGGACTTGATATTGAATTTAACATTCAAGATGCAGTTAAATTTGAAGGTCAAACTGGTCCTTATTTACAATATACAGGTGTAAGAATTGCATCTATATTAAGAGATAAGGAATTTGATTATAATAACATTGATGAAAAATTATTTACTAAACCACATTATTTTGAATTAGTAAAATTAATTTCTGATTTTAAGCCAACAATTGAACGTGCTGCAAATGAATTTGCACCATCAGTTTTAGCAAAATATTTATTATCTTTAGCTGCTTCATTTAACAAATTCTATTCAATTGAAAAAATTAATGTAGAAGATGAAATAACAAGAAATACAAATTTTGCGTTAGCTAAGGCCATTAGAATTGTATTAAATGAAGGCTTAAGATTGTTAGGCATAAAATATTTAGAGGAAATGTAAAATGTATTCAAAAAAGAAGATAATTAAGTATTTAATCCTAATATTAGCGATTTTGATACTTTTAGTTGTTCTTTTAACCCAAGTTGGAGACATTAAAAAGATAGTAGATATATTCAGCCATGGATTTAATTTTTGGTGGCTATTATTATGTATTGGAATAGTATTTTTATATTGCTTTACATATAAACTATCATTAATAATTTTAGTTAGAAGACAATATAAGCATTTGAATTTTTTTGATCTATATTTAATTTCAGGATCAGAATTTTTCTTCAATGCTGTTACACCATTTTCATCAGGTGGACAGCCATTTCAGGCTTATGCTTTAAAACAAAAAAATGTATCATTATCTGATTCAACATCACAGCTATTATTAAATTTCTTAGCTTATCAGGTTTCCTTAAATTTAATATCAGTAATTTGTGCAATAATCTATTTCAATAGATTACATGAAGATATAGATAATTTTATTATCTTATTTATTGTAGGCTTTTCTATTAATTTATTAATAATGGTATTATTAGTATTATTAGGATGCTCAAAGACATTTGGTAAAGCATTAATAGCATTAATATCAGCATTATGTAAAATTAAATTTATAAAGAAATTCGTTGGTGATAAAACTACATCAATAGAAAATTATGTAAATGACATGCAAATAGCATTCAAAAATATTAAAAATGATATGCTAACTTGGTTTTTATGTCTATTTATTAAAATTGTTGCAAATATGATTTATTACACAATTCCTTTTATTGGCTTTTATGCAATAGGTAATCCTATAACTGGAAAAGAATTCTGGTACTGCTTCGCACTTACATCTTTCTGCTTAACTACAACTATTTGGATACCACTTCCTGGTGCATCAGGAGGAGTAGAATTAGCATTTTTAGTTTTATTTAAAAAGCTAATTGGTGGCTCTGATCCTGATTCAATTGCTCAAAGTGGAATGTTAATATGGCGTTTATTGACTTATTATTTTGTACTATTCTATGGACTTGTTGATTATATTATCTTTGATAGAAGAATATCAACGGAAATAAGTAAAAATGAATTGACATTATCGCAAAAAGAAATTATATTAAATACGGATGACACGAATACAACAGAAAATATTTCAGATGAAATAAAGGATAATGAGGAAGTAAAGAAATAGGAGGAGACTATGAGAATTGGTTTATTTACTGATCAATTCTACCCACAAGTAAGTGGTGTAGTTACTTCAATAAAAATGTTATATGAGGGCCTAGAGGCAATGGGGCATGAATGCTATATTTTTACTGCCATCGATGAGGATGGCTATAAAGATGATCCTGAAATCACTAGTAAAAAAATAGTAAATTTCCCTGGTATTTATTATCCATTTAAGGCTGCCAAGGAATATAAATATAACATTAATCATGCTAGATTTGTTAAGGATATAGCTAAATATAATTTAGACATTATTCATGTTAACACAGAATTTAATATTGCTAAAATTGCAAGAATGGCTGGAAAAAAGCTACATATACCTATTGTATATACTGTTCATACAGCCTGGATTCAATATATATGTACACTATTTCCAGTATCAGATAAATTCCTACACCCATTTTGGGTTATGTGTATGAGAAATTTATTCACTAAGCCAACATATAAATCTGCAGAAATTACAATTCTACCTACTAAAAAGATGTTACCAGATTTAAAAAACTATGGTATCAAGGGTAATGATTTTAAAATTATTCCTACAGGAATTGAATTATATAGATTTAGAGATTTTAATGCACCTAAGGAAGAATTAGATAAATTGAAAGAAAACTTAGGATTAAAGGATAAATTTATTTTTGCATATATAGGAAGAACTGCAAAAGAAAAAAATATTGAATTTATAATTGATTCATTTGCTAAAATCAGTGATAAAAATGATAAAGCAAGACTTCTAATAGTTGGTGGAGGACCAATATTAGAAGACTTAAAGAAATATGCAAATGATAGAAATTTATATAATAAAGTAGTGTTTACAGGCTTAATACCTTGGGAAAAAATACCTTATTATTATCATATTGCAGATGTATTTGTAAACGCATCTACATCTGAAACACAGGGCTTAACCTATGTTGAAGCACTAGCTTCAGGTATACCTGTATTAGTAAAAAATGATCCATGTATAGATGATGTAATAAAAGAAGGATATAATGGATTTTTATTCGACACTGAAGAAGAATGTATTAAAAAAATGGAATATTGTTTAAATAATGATATTTCAGATATTAAAAATAATACAGAGCCCTCAAGTAGAGTATACTCAAAAGAAAAATTTGCTGAAAATATATATAATACATATTTAGAAGCAATTGAATCTTATAATAAAAAGCATAAGAAAAAGAATGTGAAATGAGCACATTAATGTGCTCATTTTTTGCGAAAAAAAAGCTTTAGCAAATCCTAAAGCAAAATAAATGGTGCCCGATGTCGGGCTCGAACCGACAAGCCTTTAAGGGGCATTGGATTTTGAGTCCAACGTGTTTGCCAATTTCACCAATCGGGCAGGCAATTATCATTATATCATTAAATATTTATTTTTCAATGTAATATATTTAAAAATAATCCTTTTATAATAGATTTATATTAATATATTTGATATAATTAAAACATAAATATAGAAGAACGGGTAATAATATGAATAACAAAAAAAGATTAATAATTTTTGATTATTTTGGAGTCCTAGGAGGAGAATTATCACCTAAGTGGTTTCAAAGACATTTTAGCTTAGAAGAAGCTAAAACGCTAAAAGATAAATATTTTGTTCCTGCAGATTATGGAGATTATTCTATAACTGAAACATTTATGCGTATAGCATCTGATTTAGGATTTGATTATGATCAAATATTGAATGAATTTAAAGAAAATGTATCAATTAATTATGAATTATTTGATTATATTAAAAAATTGAGAAAGAATAATACAGTAGCATTATTATCAAATGCTGCAAAGGGAATATTTGAATTATTTTATCCATCAGTTGATTTAAATAATACATTTGATAAAGTATTTATTTCATCTAATTATCATATGCAAAAGCCTGAATTTGAATTTTATAATCTATGTAAAAATTCATTTGATATAAAATTTGATGAGGTATATATGATTGATGATAATATTAAAAATATTAAAGATTTAAATCAAATAGATATTAAAGGTATTCAATATATAAATAATGAAGAATTATTTAAAATTTTAGATAAATTTTTATAAGAAAGAGGTAATTAAAATGGTTAAATATATTGGAGTAGATGACAGAAAAATTGATTTATTTGAAGGACAATTTATAGTTCCTGAAGGAATTAGCTATAATAGCTATTTAATAATTGATGAAAAAATAGCAATTATGGATACAGTAGATATCAATTTTAAAGATGAATTTTTAAATAAAATAGAGAAAGAATTAAATGGTAAAAAACCTGATTATTTAGTAGTTAATCATATGGAACCAGACCATTCAGCATCTATATTAGCACTAACTTTAAAATATAAGGATATTAAGGTTGTTGGTAATGCTAAAACATTCCAAATGTTAAAACAATTCTTCCCAGGAATCAGTGTTAATGAATATGTGGTAAAAGAAAATGATATCTTAGATTTAGGTAATCATAAATTACAATTTGTATTCGCACCAATGGTACACTGGCCAGAGGTAATGATGTCATATGATTCATATGATAAATGCTTATATTCAGCAGACGCTTTTGGTAAATTTGGAGCATTAGATTTTGACGATCCTGAGGGCTGGGCATGTGAAGCAAGAAGATATTATTTTGGTATAGTAGGAAAATATGGTCTTCCTGTTCAAAATACATTAAAGAAATTAGCAGATAAAGAAATTAATATCATTAGACCATTACATGGTCCTACATTAGATTCTAATTTAGAATATTATTTAAATTTATATAATATTTGGTCTAAATATGAGCCAGAGGCTGATGCAGTATCTATCGCTTATACATCAGTATATGGTAATACTAAGGAAGCAGCATTATTATTAGCTTCAAATATCAAAAAGGAATATGATGTATTTGATTTAGCAAGAGATGATTTCCATGAGGCTATTGAAGGCGCATTTGAAAACAAATATTTGGTTCTAGCAACTACTACATATTGTGGAGATATTTTCCCTAAAATGCTTGATTTCTTAAATGCATTAAAGGAAAGAGGATATCAAAATCGTACAATTGCGATAATCGAAAATGGTACTTGGGCACCTACAGCTAAAAAATTCATTATTGATTTTATTAATAATAATTTCAAAAATATTACTATTCTTGAAAAAACAATTACTATTAAATCTGCATTAACAGATGAAAATAGACAACAAATTTTAGAGCTTGCTGAAGAATTAAATAAATAATATGAAAAATTAAAATAAATTGCTTACTTTTGTAAGCTTTTTATTTTTTTCTTTTAATTTATATTATATAATATAAATATATCGATGTTCGATTCGGGAGGGGCAATATGAAAATTATTCATACTGCAGATTTGCATTTTGATTCTAAGCTAGAAACAAATTTAGATCCAGTTAAATCTAAAGAGAGAAAAAGAGAATTATTAAATACATTTGAAAGAATGGTAGATTACGCAAGATTAAATGACGTAAGAGCCATTATTATTGCTGGAGATATGTTTGATAAACCAAGAATATCAATTAAAACTCGTGAATTTGTTTTAAATTTAATTAAATTAAATCCGGAAATAGATTTTATATATGCATCAGGAAATCATGATGAGGATTCTTTTATAAGCTCAATTGATTCAATAAATAATTTATATGTTTTTGATAATAAATGGAAAACAATAAATTATAGTGATTGTAATATTACAGGTATCAATTATAATGAAGTATCTGAAAATTATTTATATGATACATTATTTTTAAATAAAGAGGTCCCTAATATAGTTGTTATGCATGGCCCACTTGGCTCAAGAGGCAATGGTATTAATGTTAATCAATTAAGAGGTAAAGGAATTAATTATTTAGCATTAGGTCATATTCATAAATTTCAAAAGGGATCAATAGATTCTAATGGTATTTTTGTATATCCAGGTTGTCCTGAGGGAAGAGGCTTTGATGAAATAGGACCTAAGGGTTTTGTTTTACTTGAGGTAAATGGTGGAATTATTAATTCTTCATTTGTTCCTTTCTGTAAAAGGGAATTACATGAGGTTGTAATAGACATTACAGGTATAGATAGCTGGACTGAAATTAGAAAAAATGTCAATTTAAAAACTAATTCAATTCCAGAAAAAGATATGGTAAAGGTTAAATTAGTAGGAAATTATAATATTAATTTGATTAAGCAAAATGAATTATTAAATGAATATTTAAATGATTGTTATTATTTTGCTAAAGTAACTGATGAATCTAAATTAGCAATTAATCCTAAGGATTATGAAAAGGATATTTCTTTAAAGGGTGAATTTATTAGAACTGTATTACAATCTAATTTATCTGATGAAGAAAAGACAGAAGTAATTGAATATGGTATTAAAGCCTTAATGAAGGAGGAAATCTAATATGAAGATTATATCTTTATATATTGAAAGCTTCGGAAAGCTTTCTGATTATTTATTTGAATTTTCTCCTAAGATGAATTCTGTATATGAAGAAAATGGATGGGGTAAGACTACTATGTCTGTTTTCATTAAAACAATGCTATATGGATTTTCAAATAAGGCTGAAAGAGAAAGATATACACCATGGAATAATAAAAATTCATTTGGTGGTACAATGATAATTGAGGTTAAAGGAAATAAATATAGAATCGATAGAAGATTTGATCCTAAAAAGGCCTCAGCTGATACATTAAACATTTATGATTTAAAAACTAATTTAGAAGTTTCTGATTTAGGTATGGATATTGGTGAGAAGCTTTTGAATTTGAATGTTGATTCATTTGAAAGAAGTGTATTTATTCCTCAAAAGGAATTAGAGGAAGGCTTTGGATCTGATATCGAAGCTAAATTAGCTAATTTAATCGGTGGTACAAATGATTCTCAAAGCTTTGATTCAGCAATAGAAATATTAGATACTAAAGCTAAATTATTAAGATTAAATTCTAAGAAGGGTTTAATATTAGATAAGAAAAGAGAATTGGCTGAGATTCAAAATGAAATCGCTGAATGTAATAATAAAATGACTGGTATTTATGATATTGAAAAGCAAATCGATGGAATAAATAATGAAATCAGTGATTTAAATGATAAGAAAAAGAAAATTAATGAAAAAATAATTAGATATACAAAGGAACAAGATAAAAAATCTAAGGTTGCAGTAGCTAAAAATTATTTAGAAAACATTGAAGCTACTAAAGAAACATTAAGAAAAAATAATGAGGTTTTTAATAATATATCTGTTACACCAGAAGATGTATTAACAATAAGAACTAAGAATAAAGAATTAATAAGCTTAAAATATGCTTATGATTTAAAACTAAATGAAGGTAAATCTGACGAAAAAATAGATGAATTAAAAACTACATTAGGCTTTAAGGATAATTTACCTACAGATGAAGAAATAGCTATTACAAATAAGCGTATTCAAAAATATCAAAATATAAAAGGTATTATTAACGCTCATACAAGTGAGCCTGTTAAGAAAAAGCCTATTGCATCAATTATTTTAATTATTTTATCTTCAATAATTTTATTAGCTGGTGGAGCATTATTAATATTAGGCTTAAATGGCGAAAAGCAAAATGATTTATTCATGATGATAGGTATTATATCAATGGGTGGATCTATGTTTGGATTCTTCCTTGGTATTATTTTACTTGTAATTAATTCTAATCATAATCAAAGCACAAGCTACACTAAGGTTAAAAATTATGATTTTGAATTAAGAGAAATAGAAGGACAAATTAGAGATTTCTTTGGTAAATTCCATTTATATTCTTCAGATTTTTCAAATAATTTATTTACAGTAAGAAGTAATTTGCAAAGATATAATGAAGCATTAGCTGAAAATTCAAATAAAAAAGAAGAAATATTAAAGCTAGAAAAGAAAATAAATGAATATGATAAGATTATTCAGGATTTCTTAGCTAGATTTAAAACAACAGCACCTACAACTGAAGAAAAAATTGGTGAATTAAATACTCATTTAAGAAGAAAACTAGAAATTGAAAATAACTTAGCAATTAAAGAAAATAATTATAAGCAATATATTCAAATACATGGCCTAGCTAATATAAGCGAAGAGGCTGAAGATATTGATTCATTAAATGCTTTAGTTAATGAAATAGATAATAAGATTAATGATTTGAATAGGATTTTAACTATCAAATCAAACAGAGTAGTAGAATTTGAAACTGATATATCTAAATTAGATGAATTATCTGAAAAGGAAGAAGAATTATCTAATGAAATTAGATTATTAGAACATGAATTAGAAATATTAAATATAACAGAGACTTATTTGAAAAAGGCTCAAACATCATTATTAGAAAAATATGTTAAGCCAATGAAAGATAGTGTCGATAAATATGTATCATTATTATTAAAAAATAACAAGGATTATAGTATTGATGTTAATTTTAAATTCCAATTTATTACTAAAAATGGTTTAAAGGGCTTAGATCAATATTCAAGAGGATATCAAACAATTATTACATTATGTATGAGACTTGCGTTAATTGAATGCTTATACCCTAATGAAAAACCATTTGTAGTATTTGACGATCCTTTTGTTAATTTTGATGATGAAAAGCTAGAATTATGTAAGAATTTAATGTCTGATATTTCTAACCATTATCAAATTATATATTTTACATGTCATGATTCGAGAGTTATAAAATAATAGACTATTAGATTAAAAATCTTGGAGGTGCAAGATGTATACAAAAAAATCATTTGATAAATATCCGATGTTTAAAGATATTATTAATAGATATGGAATGGTTAATTTCCTTGATCCATTAACTAAAACAATATTACGAGGTCATATGATGACCTATGTTGATAAGCTAATTAGAGAGAAAATTCCATTTTCTTTAATCATTTTAGATATTGATAATTTTAAACAAATAAATGATAATTATGGTCATCAAATAGGAGACAGGATATTACAAGAAACAGCAAAAAATATCATTGAATATGTAGGCGATAGTGGTCTTGTAGGTCGCTATGGTGGAGATGAATTTATCATAGTTGATAAGGACCATACAGATTATGATAGTATGCATAAATTCTTAACTGATTTATATATGGATATTAATTGTAATGTATTAAGAAAAGATTTGAAAATTGATCAAATGCAAATATTTATTACAGGTACAATTGGTGCAGCTAATTTCCCTAATGATGCGACTGATTATGATGACCTATTCAATAAGGCAGATAAAGCATTATATAGAGGAAAGATGAAGGGAAGAAATTGCTTTATCATTTATGTTCATGAAAAACATAAGGATATTGATATTTCTAAATTAATTAAAGAGCCAATTCAAAATATATTTCATAGTCTTGATTTAATTTTTGAAAAGACAGATTCATTAGATTATAAATTTGAAGCCAGTATAAAATATTTAAAAGAAAAATTAAAAATTACAGATGTATTTTGTTTTACTAAAAAAGGTAATTTAGTTTCTAATAAATCAGATGATATAGTTGTTAATTCATTTGATGAAATCATAGATGATATAGGCTTTAGCTCTTATAATACTATCGATGAAGTATATGGAAATAATGAAGATTTAGATAAATTTATTGATAAATATAATTTAGCTTGTTTATTAATTGGTAAAATTACTCTTAAAAATGAAGTATATGGATATTTATTATTTGCTGATACATTAGTCCAAAGAATATGGCAAAATGAGGATATTGCAATATTAATTTTTGTAATGAGATTAATCGGTACAGAATTATATTTATCTGAAAAATAGAGGTATTTATGGAATTGACTATAATTATTTTATTTATATATTTAGGCATTATTGTATTAATGTCTTTATTAGCAATTATTTTATATGGTAAAGATAAGAAGATGGCAGTTAAAAATAGCGGACCTAATAGAATAAAAGAAAGCAAATTATTAGGCGTTGCCGCATTTGGTGGAGCAATAGGAGCTTTTATAGCTAGATTATTATTTCATCATAAAACTGATAAATCATATTTCTCTTTAACTATATATTTTAGCTTATTATTACAAATTATAACTGCTGCAGCATTAATATATGTAGCATTTGGAGGTGCATTCTAATGGCTAAAACATCTTTAGAAAAATCACATTCAAAAGCTTCTAATTTTAAATTAACATTAATGTGCCTATTGGCATCAATTTCATTTTCGTTATTTTTTATTGGTTTGGCTATATTAAAAAAATATCAAACTTTTGGAATTATATTAACTGTCGTAGGAGCAGTATTTACAATATTGTCTTATTTTATGATATCAAGATTTACTAGATAGGAGTCTTATTATGAAGTTATTAAGAAAGCTTATATTTGGTATTATTGGCTTTGTCTTATTAATAGTAATAGCTTTAGCTTTAGTTTTTGCAATATCATATGATGATTCAAAATGCTCTATAGATATAAATAAGGAATACCGTAAAATCGATACGATTGTTGGAGATGGTATATATGATTCATTAGCAGCAATAAAAGAATCAAATTATGATGTAGATAAAAACCAAATTTCTATAGCATTTACTCAGGATGAATTGAATAATTATTTAGTTCAAGCAATAAGAGGAGCTGTAAATCCAAAATATTTAGATGGCGAAGATTACATAATGAAATATGAAAATTATGAATTGCAGACATTTGAATTTTTATTTGATGGTGATATCATCACATTAAAATTTAGATTAAAAGCATATTTTTATAATACATCAATTAAATTATCTACTAAGCTATCTCTAGATAATAAATTTTTAAAATTCAAATTAGAAAATGCTAAAATAGGATTTTTGCCAATGCCATTTGATACAGCAAAAAATATAATGTCAAATTTTGAATTTAAAATTAGTGAAAATTCAGGATTTGATCCTAAAACATTTGAATTTACTTTCTCATTAGAAGATTTCTTTAAAACATTAACAGGCAATGATGTTTTAAATGTAATATTAGATAATTGTGATTATTTATTAACCGTAGCAGATAGTAAATTGAAATTATCCATTGAAACTGATGATATATTTATGAAACCATTAAATATTCCAAGGGCTTCTAATGAAGGTTTACAGGATTTATTAAATGAAGCTAAAATAGAAGCATCTTCAGATCCTGAATTACGTTATAGTGTTTCTTTAAGTGAAGAAAATTTCAATTATTTAATAATGGGTAATTTAACTGATGCAATATCTAGCTATTCAAATAGTATAAATATCGGTGGTAAAGATATTGATTTTAAATTTGATAATATAGCATACGATATTGAAAAAGAAGCATTTATTTCTAATTTACTTGTTTGTGGTGCAGCATCTCCAATTGAGATTAATATTTCTATTGTTCCTATTAAGGAAGGCGATGTCGTTACTAAGCTTAGAATTAATATGGGTACTGCTAAAATAGGAAGCATCGAAAGTCAATCATTACATTTCTTTGATATGGATGATATAGATATATCAAGCTTAGGTATAGAAGATGTAACAATTAATGATTTAATATTTGATAAAACAAATAGAAAAATTGAAATAAAAGGTGTATACCAAAATTCGTAAAAATCCTAATTTTTAATTGGGATTTTTTCTTTTTAATGTTATAATGAATTTAGAAGTTTGCAGTAATAAATTATTAAATACAAGGTGAAAATATGATTAAAGATGAATTTTATGAATTATCAAATGGAGTAAAGATTCCGAAGCTTGGCTTAGGAACATGGCAATCATCAAGTGAGGATGCCTATAATGCATGTATGTATGCATTTAAGGCTGGGTATAGGCACATAGATACAGCATATGTGTATGAAAATGAAGCAGCAGTAGGTAAGGCTATTAAGGATTCTAATATTGATAGAAAGGAAATATTTGTAACAACAAAGCTTCCTGCAAATATTAAAACCTATGATGGCGCAATTAATTGTTTTTATGAATCTTTAAAGAATTTAGATTTAGAATATATAGATTTATATTTAATTCATGCACCATGGCCATGGGATAATCAAGGTGCTGATTATACTGAAGGAAATATAGAAGTATGGAAGGCAATGATTGAGCTTTATAATAAAGGCTTAATAAGAGCAATTGGAGTTTCTAATTTCCATGAAAACGAAATTGAGGCTTTAATTAAAGCAACTAATTTTAAACCAATGGTAAATCAAATTAGATATTTTATTGGTAATACGCAAGCTCCTTTAACTAGATATTGTCAAAATAATAAAATTTTAGTTGAAGCTTATTCACCTCTAGCAACAGGTGAATTAGTAAATATGGATGTATTAGAAAATATGGCTAAAAAATATAATACAACAATTCCTAAATTATGTATTAGATATTGTATTGAAAAGAATACATTACCATTACCTAAATCTGTTCACGAAAATAGAATTATAGATAATATGGATATTGATTTTAAAATTAGTGCTGAGGATTTAGGATATCTAGATTCATTAATGCATATAGCTTCAACAAGAAAATATAGGAGTTAAAATGATTAATGATTTAATTGGAATTAAATATCCAATAATTTGTGGTGCAATGGCAAATATCACAGATGGTAAATTTGCTGCCATAGTTTCTAATGCTGGTGGTCTTGGAATAATTGGCGGTGGAGGAAATACCCCAAGCTGGGTAAAAGAGCAAATTAGAATATGTAAGCAATTAACAGATAAGCCCTTTGGTGTTAATTTAATGCTTATGAGTCCATTTTGTGATGAGATAGCCAAAATTATTGTTGAAGAAGATGTAAAATATGTAACTACTGGAGCTGGCTCACCTAATAAATATATAAAAATGTTTAATGAACATAACATTAGAACTATGCCAGTTGTAGGAAGTGTTGCCCAAGCTATTAGAGCTGAAAGGGCAGGAGCGTTTGCGATAATTGCAGAAGGAATGGAATCTGGTGGTCACATTGGAGAAGAAACCACAATGGTAATAGTGCCACAGGTTATTGATGCTTGTAGTATTCCTGTTATAGCTGCAGGTGGTATATCAGATGGTAAAACATTTAATGCAGCATTAGCATTGGGGGCAGAGGGCATTCAAGCAGGAACCATATTTATTGCATCTAAGGAAGCTAATGTATCTGATGTATATAAAAATGTTATTGTTGAAGCTAGAGATATAGATACTATTATTGCGGGAAAGAAATTTGGCGCTCCTGTAAGATTATACAAGAATAATTTAGCTAGACGTTATGATGAGATTGAAGCTAAAGCTAATGATAGACTTGAATTAGAATTATTAGAAGTCAAATATCATATGAAGGCTGTAAATGGAGATTTAGACGAAGGTTCATTTATGATTGGTCAAAATTCAGGTTTAATTAAAGAAATAAAATCAGTTAAAGATATAATGGCTGATTTAATAAAAGATGCAATAGAAGAAAATAATAAACAAAATGATAAAATAAGCATTTTAAAAAGTCTAAAATAGCCCTTGTTTTAGGCTTTTTTTAATGTTTTTTTGTTGTTAACGCTTACAATGAAAAAAAGATAAAATTATTGTTGACTTAGAATTTTTGTGGTGCTATAATATCACTCGGCTCGTCTATTAAGATGAGTTAAAAAATTGAGTCTTTGAAAACTGTATATGACGAAATAAACGTAACGTTAAATGAACAACAATTCTTTTATAGAATTGAGCAAAAGGAAAACAAAGACA
>Ga0247611_10001193_pt1 | contig 47422 bp, 95 predicted proteins | sample 177DNAGHGhighgp2_FD_192422 | JGI IMG/M metagenome (GOLD analysis project Ga0247611, IMG submission 192422) | Sheep rumen microbial communities from Palmerston North, Manawatu-Wanganui, New Zealand - 1770 DNA GHGhigh gp2 | ecosystem: Host-associated > Mammals > Digestive system > Stomach > Rumen... | reverse complement strand
CTTGGCAAAGGAATTGCGCTTTATTGTTCGACTTGTCCAATGCGATTTTTGCCGGTTCATGATGATTTCCAATTCGTATTTCCAAAATGTCCTTTTTATTTAATGATAAAAATGCTCTATATCGGCCGGTGCTATTTCCCCTTGGCGTAAGACCAATTATGTCATCAGCAAATGAAACATCGTTGTTGTGTATCAATGACAATCTATGTTCCATCTCGTTCGGGTTAGTTAAGCACTCTTGAAGATTGTTCACGGCTATTTGTGTATCATCTAACAGCGATTGATATGCTGTTTGAACACTTTTATCATGAGATTTGGCTTTGAAATTCTTCTTTACCTTTATTACGTCTTTAGACGAGCAAGAAGAAATATTAAACTCATTCATATATGTTTTTTCTATATAAATAGTTTTGTAATACTAAAAATACAGCCATTTCTGACTGCATTCATAAGATATTTGGGTCAACAGCTATATCATTACATAATTTATAGTACCTTTGCAAAAAAATTATTATCATAATAACTTAATAAAACACGATTAGTAATGAACGAACAAAAATCAATTCCTACACCGCAAGGTCCAACCTACAACATGATTAAAGCCGATAAATTCGACGTTAACGTATCACTTATGCCAAACAATTTTGAATTCGTTCCGCATAAGGTATCACTGTCACCATATAAAACTGATATCAATAGCCTTGAAGCAAATACGCTGTGCCTTGAAGCAGAACTCAACAAAAGAACGCATTTCTTCGGAAAACCCACCAAAATCACAAATATATGGAAAAATCAAGACGTAATCAATTTTATTGAAGACTTTAACGGAATGCAACCGGAATTCCTTAGCATAACGGAACTCAATAATAACGACGAAGCCGCTATCATCAGCACGTACCATTACCCATATATAACATCAGTTAATTTCTGCGAACTGTCAACAGATAAGACAGACCAATATAAAACACTGAAATTCACAATTAGATTCGACTATATGGATAATAACTATTGCAAGTAAAACGATAAATCCGCTCTTCTTAACTCGAAAAGCGGATTTTTCTTTACTACTATGCCAAACATATATACCTCTTCGGCAAAGGAACACTCCACTTGCGCTTCGTCCTGTAATCCATCACGTCAACACCATATAATATAACAGGACTGTCACCAATTACCGTAATCTCTTCCTCGTCTGAAAAATTACCTACATTCGCATCCAATGTCTCCCAAGCAGAAACAGATGACGCTGGCACATCAGCATGAAACGTAATTGTATATACCCTGCCCTCAGCAAACTCCTCTCCAAAAAAATTGTCATAGGAAAACGCAACCTTTCCAAATGTCCAATATGTGCCTAAAGTATCCCTTAAATAACCAATGTCGTTCTTGTCAATGTTTATCGCCCTGTGACATATGAGATGACCATCTTTCGACATCTTTAACTTCCTGAAAAATGTCGCATTAGGTAACATGAACTCAAGAAGCCTATCCATATACTCTGGCTTAATAAAGTCCTCAAATGAATAAAAATCCCAACCATCCCTGTGATATTTTATCATCTTTTCAACACTCCCGCCAAATCGAGACAACTCACCATCAATGACACATCCGGGATTCTGACTTATGAACTCAAGAACATAACGCCTGAAAACATTCGGCTTTTCAAAAAACATACCCAAATAACGGGAATACTCATCAATGCCCTCATTACGTATCAAACCCAAAAACTGACGACATAACGAATCAACACCAATATCACCACCCTTTATTTCAGCATTAGTAGAAATTCGATTCAACCAAGATATAATCTCAGCATTGACCATACGCTCCTCTTCCATCTCATTAACAGCCTCAATTAATATGTCACCCAATTTCATCATATTACTGTACTTGAAAAATATTCTTTGACGTTATCCTTATGTTACTCGCATCAAATATGACATAATTCGTGGAATTCTCATCAGCACCATCAGGTAAACCATATATACTGCCAGCCCTGTACTTGTAACCAATAATACCACACTGCGACAGAAATAACGATACCGCCTTCTCTATACCATTACTACTCACCAACGAAGTAAGCATATTATTAACAAAATCAACCAAAGACTGACCAACAAGATTCCTGCCACGATTCAAAATGAAAGACTCCCACTTCGACACCAACCAATCATTACCACGATAACGACTGCTTAAACGCTGAAAACCTGACGTCACCTTCTCAATTACTTGACGAGATACCTCGTGGTCCAAATCAATGTAATTTGTACCATCATCATCCGGCACCTCAACCATATACAAATAAGACGACTTCTTTACATGCGCATCAGCATCATCCCATACGGCATTGATGACCTGCTTCAATAACCCATAAACAGTATTCATCCTCTGCGCCTTGGCAACGTACTCATCCCTAGTCATATCAATCACAGACCTGTCTCCCGTATAACCCTTGTTGAAATCATCAATGTTGAACGACTTCGCAGCACTGGCATTGAGCATCTTCTTCGTGGACTCCAACCTCCACTGATACTGCTTCAATAAACTGTCATAATGAGCACCGGGATTATTATTGAACTGCATCATACCATCAAACGAATCCCTGTCATACCTCGAACTCGGGTCGTTGAACGAAACTGTAGTCCTCACTAAACGCTTGAATTGCCTGACAACCTCATTAACAATATCATCATCATATTTGGACGAATCTATATAATTCGCAGGGTCAACACTGCATACATAAGAGTTAAACGTGTACCATATGAATTTCTCAGCATAACTCGCAGCAACAGCATATGAATCAGTTAAATACGTGCCCCATCCAAACACCTGAGACCCAGCACCAGAACTCAAATACTTCTTGTGATTGAACTTGCTGAAATCACTGCCGCTCGCGTGATATAAATTCATCTCATTTATCACATCACGAATAATGCCGATTAACCTGCTTTCACTTATCAATATTCTACTTGACATAAAACTTAACTAAGATATATAATAAATATCACACCAATAATAAGTAATACGCCAATTTAAAGGGCTTTATAAAATCCTACAATTTTTTTCTGGAATTTTTTTTGAAACACCCTTTTGAAAAACTGAAAAATTTTTTCTGGAAAATTTTTGCGGGAGCCGCATGATTCAAAATGAGGGACTGATTTGGGAATCCGCCATTTTATTTCTGGAAAAAATTTCAGAGAGTCGCATGAGACATAGACCCCCATACCCATAAGCAAAAGTAGGGAGCCCTGCTATAAGGGGTTACGTAGGTAGGGGGTACGTAGGGAGGGGGTATTGCACCCCTACCCTATATCCCTATGCCGCCTACTTACTTAGCCGTTGGCAAAATGTCCTCATCGCTATAAGATGCGTATGAGTTTTCATAACCACCATAGCGAATTGCGTCCACGTGTTGCCATCTTCCACCCTTGAACTCGTTACGAGCAAAGTAACCCCTAATTCCGTTCGGTGCGGCTGATACTGCATTTGCTTTCTTTAATTCTTTTAGTGTCATATCTTTATCGCTTTATATTGTTAAACTTGTTATTTATTTTCTTGGTGCAAAGGTAGTCATTTAGTTTGACATAGCCAAATAATCGGTGTTAAAAATTGTAAACGAGAGGGGATTTTTTTCATTGTCCCCTCTCGGCTTTAATAGAGCCGTTTTAAGCGGCTTTTTTGCCCTTGGTGGACTTGGTATTGTCCTCGGTGTTTGATGCGCTCTCACGCTCTCCTATGAGGTATTTGTAGGCTTTCTCGGCACGAGCGGATGCGATAGCAAACCATTTGGGGTTTTCCCTCAATTTCTTTGCCCATCCTTGCAGATAAGCGACTGAATTGTTAAATGCTTTGTCGCTATCAATTCCGCAATGGAAAACGGCACAAGCGGCTACAATCTCGGCAACGAGTTCTTCCTCGCTATACTTGACACTACCAAATTGGTTTTTGATAGGCCTATTCAGTCGGCTCTCGTGCCCTGTGCTATGTCCGCACTCGTGAAATGTGGTGCTATAAAACTCCTCAATGGATTCAAAGGTGGAGCGCATAGGCACGTGAATAGCATCAGTAGTGGGGGAATAGTAGGCACTATCACCGCCGTCCTCGGCAAAGGTCAAACCCTCGTTTGCTGCGAGATAATCGGCAAGCAATTTTTCGGCTTCTGCGATAGGCTCAAACTCGTTTTTAGTTTCCTCAATGGCGTGCTTTGGCTCAATGCCCTCGCAGTCACTTATGTGAAAAACTCGGTAATATTTGAGGTAGGGAATGGTCTTAACCTTATCCTCGTTGTCGGCATCGGCTTGCTCGGTGGCGGTAAGCGACTTGTCTTTAATCACCAACTTGGTGTAGAACGTGATAATGGCACTCTCTGCACCTTTGCGGATGCTACCGCCCTCGGCTTGCACTTGCTTAAAGGTGAGAAATTCCCCCTCAGGCTTGCCCTGAGCCATCAGCAAGAGGGTGTTAAGGAACGAATAGGCTTGACCCCTACGATTGACATACTGACAACCCTTTGCGCTCCAAGGCTTGTGCCAAGGACATACACCATTTTCCAATGCGTTAGCGATTTTCTCACTTACAATGCTATAAACTTCGTTAGCCATAACTTTATATATTAAAGGATGAATAAATGTTGTTGTCTTAATTTGACGATGCAAAGGTATAAACTATTTTTGACATACACAAGTTTTTCGGCAATTATTTTTCAGCCGTTAAGTTTTTTTAAGGGTTGGCGAAGGCAAATGTTAAATATGTTAATTTCCTTGCGTATGTCAGAAAAATGCTCTACCTTTGTAGTGTTGAAAGGTTGGGGTAAAACTCAAAAGTATAGTCTCCGTCACATCCATTTTTATATATGTATTTTTATACAAAAATGGGGGTTCGGTTTTAGTCCGTCCCCCAAATTTGTTTTATTACAGCCGATGGTTATTTGACGTACCGCTGCAAGTCGATTGTGCCCATAGGCACACCCTCAACGATGGTACATTGCCCAATCTTGCCCCTTGTCCACGTCTGAATTTTAGACGTGCTAACTGAATACTTTGTGGCATTGAAAACCATCTTATTTCCGATTCGTTGGGCGATGGTGGTATAGTAGTTAACCAATCTCGTTCCGTCGGTGCGGAGGTTGGTGTTCTTTGCAGCCTTGCCCATCACGAAAGATTCGATTACTGACATATTACTTAACATTGCGGTGATGCGGAATTTATAGTGTTGCCCCCACTTCTAAAGGGTTTGTGGTTATCTTATTTTGATGGTGCAAAGGTATAAAGAATATTTGAATTGTGCAAGTTTTTCGGCAATTATTTTCATCGTGTTTAGCATTTTTAACAGTTGCGGAAGGTGAATGTTAAAAGTGTTAATTTCCTTGCATATGTCAAACAAAAGCTGTAATTTTGTTGGCGTAAAGGTAAGGGTAAAACCTTAGAGTATATTCTCCGTCACACCCTTATATAATATAATACACAATAATATAAAAGCACCCCCAAAAACCGCTTTGGGTGCGGTTTGAGGGCACTTTTGTGGTTCGGTGGTAGGTTATCCTACCTTGACTACCTTGACGAGATTGCACCGCTTAAAGCATCTCCAATCACCTCGCTCGGTGTCATAATACACCTTGTGGGTGCGGGGGTTGGTGGTGCGCTGCTTGCCATCGGTGGGCGGAATTACATCTGCTTTGAGAGTGCCATAGGCATCTCTCATTGTCACCCCATCAACCTTGCGAAAGACGAAGTGAACAATACCGCTCTGCATTTCATTGTGCAGTTTAACATTGCGCCAAGCGCATTTAAGCGCATCGGAGAGGGTGAAGCCGTTTTGCTTGACAAATTGCCAAGCCAAACCCATAATGCTCTTCATCTGCTTGCTCATCTCGTTGTTGTTGTTCATATTGCTTTAGGTTTTAAATGTGAAACTTGTTGTCTTATTTCGATGGTGCAAAGGTATATATAATATTTGACATATGCAAATTTTTAACACAATTTTAAGGAAAATATATGTTTGTTAAGAATTGCGAAGGTTGATTGTTAAATAATCTTAACAGCCGAAAAATAATCGGCAAAATGCTTGCATATCTCAAATATTTGTTGTAATTTTGTAGTGTTGAAAGGTTGGGGTAAGACCCAAAAGTATGGTCTCCAAGCCACCCATATATGAAAATGTAAACAAATGTGAAAATATGTATCAAACACCAAAAAATCGTTAACGATTTTTAACGGAAATGTTAATCACTTTTAACTAAAAATATAGTGTGTAATTCAAACATTTGTTGTAATTTTGCGGTGTCTTAAATGAGTAAGACATCACATTTGTTTAACGCTTTAATTCATATAGAATATGGCACGAAATAGTTTTGACTACGATGCAATGTTTGCACGTCAAGAGAGTAAGGTAACAGTTGAAATCGATGGCAAGTCGGTAACTATGACGATGGCTGAATACCGAAAGAAGTATCAGCCTAATAAGGGCAAGCGCACCAAAGCAAATGCTGCTGCAAAGGCTAACTCAGTTACCGCAGTTGAGGCGGAAATCATAAAGATTGAGAAGTCTTGCAAGTATTTGGACAGCATCAAGGCTTGGGCTGACAACGGCTATCAGCAGTGGGGAACTATCCACACCACCATCCGCAATCTTGAACCCATCCGCAGACCTTTGGGGTTGGTGTGCAGCCACTACAACGGCTATTGTAGGGACTATATGTCCAAAATCAAGGAAATGAGCCGTAAGAACGATAAGGACTTGTTTCAGTACCTTAATTGGCTTGTCAATCACTTTGAGGCGGTCAAGACCAATTTGGACACCCTTATGAGCAACATCAGTACGAGCAATGTATTGAGCGCCTATAGGCACGAAAAGTGCATCAACGAGCAAGGCAGACGGCTTGGACTCCGCATCCTCGTGCAGCGCAGCACCACCGCTATGGGCGATATTGAGGGTGCGCTCAACACCATTCGTGAACTCATCTGCAAGGGTGTGGATGTGAACGAATATAACCTCAAGGGCAGACGAGTTGCCTAAAGGTATTTGGGGTGGGTTGGAGAAATCCCCCACCCCTTAACAAAAATTAACGCAGAAAATTTGCACGGCTGAAAAATTATATATACCTTTGCAGCACATTTGTTAAACCTATGTACTCAAATGAGTACAACTAAAACAATATAAGTTATGGCATACAATTTACTGAATAGAGACAAACATTATGCAGCCTTATTAGAGGAACTGACCGATGAGGCTAAGGACTTTTACGATGAGTTGGGCGAGGACTATTGTCAGCAGACAGCAGAGGAACGAGCCGACTATCTTGCCGACAGCCACGTTGAGACTATGCAGTCCTATGCACATCAGTCGGACACTCGCCAAGTAGGTAATTGGTCTAACATCCGCCAAGATTGGAATAACCACTTCGGTCATTCAACGATTGAGCCGTGGGGCGATTATGATGCTATGGTTAAGTCTATGGACGATGAGACCATCAGTGACGAGGACAAAGCCAAAGTTCAGCAGTGGGTTGAAGATTGGTATTGGGAGGCTTACGGAACACGTTGGCTGAGGTACAATTTCGCAACCGAATTGGGCGAGGAAGTTGCCTGTAAAGAGATTGAGAGTTAATGGACAAGTATCACCAACCCCAAGTCACCCTCAATGGGTACACATCATCCGACGAGGGTGACGAGGGCGAACTGAACTACTATACGGAGGACTAAGTTATGGTATATTTTGTAAACGGAAAACTGCGTTTCAGCAGCGATGAGATTGACCGCAAGGCTGACGAACTTAAGCAGGAAATCAAACCCAAACGAGAGCGAGAGGTAGCAGCATAGTTGTACTCATTTGAGTACATATAAACCAATATATATACATTATGGACAACTACAACTTAGAAAAACTGAATGAGATAGCCAAGCCACGCAGCGAGAAGGCAATCCAAAGAGCCGAAGAACGCAAGGCGACAAGACGAGCAACCAAAGCAAGAGTTAAGGCTTTGACAACCAAGTTGCGCTGCATTGGCAAGCAAGGCTCTACTGAACACGAGAGGTATGTGGAGTTGAACACCGATGAGTTTGAACGTGACCACGGCAGATTGTATTGCCAACTTGTTTACTTCGGTGCGGCTGACGAAAGACCACTTGCAGTCTATTGGCTTGACGAAACAATGGAAAGTGGTGACTTCATTGAGTTCGCTGACTTGAGTGACGAGTGGCAGAGGACTATCGCTAATCAAGTGTATGTAATGTAAACAAAGGTTAAAAGTGTTAAAACACTTGCATAAGTCAAAACTTTGTAGTATCTTTGCATCACCAAATCAAAACAACGAACAATGAAGAAGTTTATTAAAAAACATCAGTTATTGACTTTCGCAGTTATATTATGTTGCTTTTTAACAATCACCCATTTCGCTTTTGGCTATCCCAAGAGTGGTTGGGGCATCGCAGCGCCTGCAATTTGTGCTGCAATCATTGAGGGTGTGGCTTGGATTATTGCCTATTGCTACTACCTCAAGCACAAAGCGGAAATCCACGGAGAGGAGTAATTATGAGAGTGTCTAACAATTATTTTAGGGGAACGAAGATTGCCATCAAGAAAGGCTCGTACTATGACATCACTTTCAAGGATGATAAGTTGGTGTTCACTGACGTGTTTGAAACCGAAGAGCCTTTTGAGTATCCCATTGGCAATAATGAGTTGCTTGATATGCTCAAGCACGAAAGCGAACCACTTTACAAAGATGGCTATGTGATTAGTGTCTATAGAGGCAACAAGGCAAGTGGGTGCTTTATTGAGAATGATGATATTCTTATCCAACTTGAGAAAAAACCAAAGGGTTAACACTTTTTAACACTGAAAATTTGCATAAGTCAAAAAGAGTTTGTACCTTTGCATCGTCAAACAAGTTAAACAACAAACAACAATTATTATGGACAAAGGAATTTTGAATGGTCTTAAGACCAATATTGAGCAGATTGAGTCTGCAACCTACAACGTGTTAGGTTTTGTGTGTGACCACGTTAGGGATGCGTTAGGTGAAGATGAAACCTACGGCAAGTCAATCAAAATGACTTACACCAACGAGGTGGCTGACAAGCCTGCAATCAAGCGGTTATACATCAATGAGAATGGCGATGTTGAGTTTGAAGATGCAGAGTGTGAAGCCTATAATTTGATGAGTGGTGATGTCACCCCAAACGAGGCAATGACTCTTGCCGAAGATTTAATGAACGGCTATTACACTATTGGCTAATTATGGACTACTACTACATCAGCAGAAGTAGAAAGACCGCAAAGGGTGACGAGTTTTTGCGTATTACCGATAGCGGCAAGCACGTTTGGAGTCCGTCAAATGCAAGGGCAACACTATTGCCAAAGAGCAAGGCGGACAAAAAGGTAAGGAACTTAAGGCTCTATGGGCGCAAGGAATATTTCTACCGCCCACACTATGCCTACTTCATTCAAGATGTATTTTAGAGGGTTAATAAATGTGGAGTTGTGCCGATTGCGTTGTGATAACGTGGTCGGCATTTTTTTATTTGAATTAACAATTTTTAAGCCATAAAACTTGCATATGTCAAACTAAATGACTACCTTTGCAGTACCAAATTAAGAGAACAAGTTTAACGATTAAGACAAACAAGTTATGGCAAAATTTGAAGAAGTATTGAATAAATTGGCTGAGTTAAATCTCGCAGAACGAGGCCACGAAGTCCACGCATATCGTGAGGATGGAGAAGTCGCAGTCTATGGCATTAATGTGCCGATGTTGGCTGACTGCAAGCAGATTGCAGCAGAAGTCGGTGTGGACTACAAAGCAGACAATTTCTTTGATATGTTCATCTTCTATGCCGATGCTGATGACACCAATGGTGACGATGACTATGATGAGCCGAGCGATGAGGATGGCTTTCCGCTTCAAGTTGGTGACAAGGTGATTTGGCACGACCCCAATGGAGAAACCGATGATAGCCGAGTTTGGGAAGTGTATGACATTAAGGGCGATGTGGTCTGCATCAGCACCAATGAGCCTTTCCATTCAGAGGCAGAGGTTTGGGGAAACGAATTGTCCATTGTATTTTAGAGAGTTATTAAGTGAATAAATACAAACAATTTTTTTCATTAAAGGGGCGGATTGCTGTGAAGTAAGCCGCTTTTTTTTTATTTTGGTTAATATAAATTAACACGAAAAAGTTGCGCAATTGAAACCTTTATTGTAATTTTGCAGTATCAAAGGTAAGGGTAAAACCTTAGAGTATATTCTCCGGCACACATTTATTTTTCCGTTAACAATATAACAGTTGTTTTAACATTTTTTGGCTTGCATAATCCAAATATTGTTTGTACCTTTGCACTATCAAACAACAAACAAGTTTAATTCATTTAAAACAATAGAACAATGGCAAAGACACAACCGAACGCAAATGGTAAGACCTTTGAAGTAACCTTTTGTAAAGAGTTTAAGACCGACTATGGTTTGAGATTCAAGTTATTCCCAAGCGATAACAAGGATGTGCAAGCATTTGCAAATGATGCACAATTAGGTTTCTTCTTTAAGCCGATGCTGCAAATCCACCACCTCAATGTTGGTTGCGCAATCTTCGTAATCAACGAGCAGCCTATAGATGGTGATTTACCCATCTGCCCCACCGATAACGAGTATGACCTTGATGAAATCTATCAAATGATAGAGAAAGGTGAGTGCCGTTAAGGTTTATTAACTGAAATAATTTGGTAGTGTGGAGATAATTTACTACCTTTGCACTATCAAATTAAAACAAACAAGTTATGAACTACATCAACGAAATCAAAAAGGCATTTCAATATGCCAAGTTAGTCAACGATAGAATGGTTGGCGGAGACTTCAAGTTTAATTCCGCATTTTTTGCTAACGCAAATAGCACCATTCGTGGAGAACTGACTATCTTTGGATACGACGATAGGACTTGTCAAGTATCTTATTGTGGGGTTGTCTTTTCAGCCCTCTATGATTGGACAAGGGGTTTCATTATCAATCCGCTTTCATTAGCATAAAAGTAAGACAATATGAATACAAAGAGAACAAGAACTAAATACCAACATTGTGTTGTTGGCATCAATAAGAACCTAATTGCGGCTGATTTTCTTTTGAACGAGTGCAGCGACCAAGAGTGCTATGATACGGCTCGTCAATGGGCAGAAGACCACGGAGATGTAGAAGATGCGTTCATCATCTTTGCTGATGTTGACTCGTGTTTCCTCGCACTTAACCGCAACATGTTTGACGGATTGGATAATAAGTTGTGGAGAAGAGTTAAGGTAAAAAAGATTGAGCATTAACAATTCTTAACACGAAAAAGTTGCACAATTCAAATATTTGCCGTACCTTTGCAGTATCAAAAATGAGATAATTCACATCCCAAGCCGAAAGGCTGAAAACCAAAGTATGAGTTTGATTGTAGGTTTAATGGTTTGAGCAATCGTAACTAAAGAAGTCCGCTATGGCACGAGCATCGCCCAAATAGACTAATAGTTTTTTACGCAGCACTTGTCGCCGCCACACCGAGCCGAGCGCAAACAAGCCGCACCGCCACATCAGCCGACGGCAAGTGTGTAGATTTAGATTTTTTCGCAGCCAACGTGAGGGGCTATGCACCTTATTAAACCAAACCTCACACAATCCATTTCTCGCAGCATGAGAACAAGAGCAAGTCCCAAATAACATAGAGTGATTATACAGCCCCACCGCAGCAATGACGTGGAATATGTGGTAGTACTGCATTGCGTAAAGCGAGGGCACAATACAATAATAGAAAACAAAACCCATTGGGGCGGTCAAGGTTTGCCCCCACGGAGAATGAATTGGGGTGGTAGAGCAAATGCTCTGCCGCCCTCGTTTTTTTTTAGATTAATTAACACGAAAAAGTTGCATATGTCAGGCCTTTGTTGTAATTTTGCACTATCAAAGGTTGAGGTAAGACTCAAGAGTATATTCTCCAATGCACCCCTTTGTGTAGGTTAATCATTTTTAACAGAAGTGTTAACCAGAATTAACTAAAATTATAGTGCGTAATTCAAATATTCTTTATACCTTTGCACTACCAAAACGAAAGAACAAGTTTAACTAATAATACATTATATAATATGGATAGAGAACAAATTTTAGACGTATTCCGCAGTTTGGCTTGCAGCCAAGGCTTTTATGGCAGATTGTTGCGTGACATCTATGAAAACGAAGAATGGGGTAATGAGTTCCTTAATCATCTTGAGGAACAAAACTTTAGGACTGAGTTAGACCTCATCTTATACATTGAGTCCTAAAAAAAAATCAGGAAATTAACAATCATTAACAGGAAATATTTGCATATCTCAAAAAAAGGTTATACCTTTGCAGTGTCAAATTAAGACAAACAATATTTTCAAACAAGTTTTAGAGGTGGGGGCAACACCATAAATTCCGCACCAAGACAATGGCTAAGACCATCAAAGAAAGCAGCGTAGAGTTCAGCATCCGCAAGACCGCAGCCGACAACAAGGCTTATGGATTGAACGAGAACATCAGCGAGGAGCGCAAGGCGCAGCACGTTGAAGTATGCAAGGAGATTGTGGCATTTTTGGATAGCCACGAGGACATCCCCACCTACACCGCACTCGCTATGGGCATCGCACAGGGTGCGCCCAAAAAGGCAGAATATGCCAAAGGCTACACCAAGTTCAATGGCAAAAAGGTAGAAACCAACTACCGCCGTTGCTTGCAGTTCGCCAAGCATCACGGAGTAGATGGCTGCAAGACCTTTGATATGGTGCAGCGAGTAGTCGCTAAGTTCATCGCTCAGTTCGGTGGCGACCCTGTGAAGTGGGCAAAGGCACTTAAAGCGAGTGCGCCTATGGGCAAATCCGCTCTCGCTCGTGAGTCCTACGATGCAGTATGCAAGTCTTTGGGTATTGACCCCGAGCAGCGCATCAAGGCGAAGAAAGATGAGAAGAAATCCAAGAAAGCCGCCTAAATTCAACCGCAAGGGAAACCCCCATTCAATGGGGTGGGGGCGCCCCTTTTAACAACACAAAGACAATGAAAGAGTTTTTCTTTATTCAAGCAGATGAGAAGAATGAGTTGACAATGCCCAAGGGCATTAGGACTCACTATGAGTATGAGGATGAGGCTTGCATCATCGCAAGTAACATCGTGCACCGCTTTGACGGATGGCGCAAGGCTATCAAGGTCTATGTTAAGAGTGCCAAGACTGGCAAGGTATGTGCAACCTATGAGAATATTAGGCGATGAGCAGAGCAGAACGATACAAACATTTAGTTGGCAAGACTATCCGCATTGAGTCTATGCCCAATGAGCCGAGAGAACGAGACTATATCGGCAGAGTGGGTGAGGTGTTATTCGTGGATGATATGGGAGACTTGCACGGAACGTGGGGAGGACTCGCATTAATCCCAAACGTGGACTCGTGGTCTGTACTCAATTGAGTACAATGAATTGAACAAAAACAATTTGCATAAAAATAATTTTTTTAAGTGCGGTTCGTCGTGAGACGCGCCGTATTTTTTATTACGCCGTGTTAAGATTTTTTAACTTAAAATATTTGGCCAATAATATTATTATTACTATCTTTGCAGTGTCATTGGTAAGGGTAAAACCTTAGAGTATATTCTCCAATGTGCATATTTATGTATTTGTTAAAAATACTGAAACCGGCTGTTAAAAAATGTTACAGCTATTGCGCAATTCAAAGATTATATATACCTTTGCACCATCGAAACAAGACAACAAGTTTAACTTTAATCTTACACATTTATGGAAAACGAAAATAAGAGTAACGAGAAATTTATGACTCTCCTTAAGGGGATGAGCGATGAGAACAAAAAGCAATTCTTCAGCCACATTGGGGATGCTTACAACCTTATGGAGTCTCAATTTGGCGCTGATAACTTCAGCAAGTGGCTTGAATACTTCTGCGACAACGAGTGGCTTACGGCTCTCTTCTGTATGTATAACGCAGCGAGTGGGGTCTATTGGGAAGTAGCCAAGAGAGAAGAGGGCATTCAGTAATAATAATCTTTGGGGGTGGGTTTAACCGCCCATCCCCTTATAATAACTTAATAAATAATATGGACAAGATAGTAAAATCACTTATAGACGGCTTAAACTATGGCCAAGAGCGCATTGCGTTCATTCAGTTTAGACTGACAGAAATAATGAAAGAGAACAACCTTACATTAGAAGAGTTGGGCAATTATTGTTGGGCAGACTCTTTCACGATGTTTGGTATTATCTTTGACTATGCCGATTTTGACCGCAAAAAATTTGCTTGCGCTTAACATTTTTTAAGTCCAAAAAGTTGCGTATTCCAAACATTAGCAGTATCTTTGCACCAACAAACAAGTAGAACAATTAAACAATAACAATTATGCCCGCACCTTATAGCGAAAATCATCACAAAGATTGGCAAATCAAGAAGATTGCCGAGGAAATCATCAGCACCCTAAAGGAGAACGTGGCTCAATGGGATGGCAACGGATTACTGACAACAATGTTGCATCTTGATGTTGTCGGTCACGGAGTAAGACCATTTGGTGATTATGCCAAAGGCGCGTATCGAGATTACTCAATCGTAGTCTGCACTCGCAAATGGAATGGACTGACCAAAAAGGACTTGATGGGAATAAGTCAGTTAATCAAGTCGGTTGATGGCTTTGAGGTCGAAGATAAAGACCACTATTTTGGCTATGGTCAGTTTACACCTGATTTCTCTTATCCAACATACTTTCGCAAGTACGGCAATGCTTGCGATGAATGGAACGAGTTAAAAGCACTCGTTTCAAAGAAGTATGACATTGATTTGGGTGTGAAAGACCTTTATCTCACACATATGAGTGGTGCGGTTAGGAATTTGGAAATTAGCGAACGCATCTATGTTGCCTATGCGCCATACCGCTGCAAACAACTCATTAAGCAAATCAAGGACTTTGGGCGCAAGCACACCACTTGTGAGATTGTCACCATTGACGATTTTGAGTGGATGGACAACGAGAGAGCCGTATGGCTTGATATTCAACCTAAAGTAAAGAAGTAATATGGCTATAGACAAATCAAGCAAGTGCCAACGATGTGTTTGTCAATGGTTAACAAACATTAACCCAAATGTTAACAAAATAATCAGCAAAATACTTGCATATCTCAAAGATTGTTTGTACCTTTGCACTATCAAATGAGAGAACAAGTTTAACTAATAAATCAAATAGATTATGCCGAAATTTAGATTTACATTCGTGGCTAATGTCACCATTGACGCAAAGGATTATGACGAGGCTTGTCAAAAGTACGGAGAGTTGGAACTCTTCAGTGACGATGCCAAGCAGCGCGATGCTGAATTTGGTGAAACCACCGACGTTCAAGTTCTTTGTTAAACTTAACAGAGGAAAGGCTCATATCTCGTTATGTGTGCCGAGAACAAGCCCACCAAGTAACATTCGTTAACACCGAGGAAGGGCAAGTGTTAAATATGTTAATTTCCTTGCATATGTCAAACATTTGCCCTACCTTTGCACTATCAAAACAAAAGAAATACTAACATTAAAAACTTTAGATTATGAAGAAAGACTATCGCATTTATAGTGGTCACATCTGCATCCAATTCACTGACAACAGGACGCCTAAAGGGGATATTTTGTGTGCCGACTGGCAGACAACCTACGAGGCATAATTATTAACCAACTAAAACCAAACGATTATGAAGTACGCAGTAGTTTACACCAATGGTAATGAGAGTAAGTATGTCGGTAGTCTCAGCGACTACAAGTGTGGAGAGTTTTCCGCAGACCCCATCTTGATGAGCGAGGAGGATGCCAACGAGTTACTCTATGAACTGGACAAATATGTCCGCAAAGAGGAGTTTGCCGATTGCACTGACCGAGATGCAGCCCTGCACTCTTATTATAACAGCGAATGGGGTTTCAATGTTGAGGAACTTGACATTGACAACCTTGAGTACATGGGCGCACTTGTCTGCACAAACGGAGACCCAATGCTGATTGAAGACGAGGAGCAAGCCGCCCTTGTCGCCCATGCAGCCGACAAGTATGGCCTTGATGAGATTAAACACGGCAGCGAGGATTTTGAAGTCGCAATGAAGAGGCTTGACATGACTTATGCCAACCGACCCAAGCATATCTATCGTGCAGGTGAATATACCATCTGCAAGGGAGAGGATTGGGATTTAGTCATTGAAACACTCCAAGGCCTTGCCGACTACATCAACAGCGAGGACTACAACCAACTTGAGGTTAACCGCATCATCGAGGCCAACGGCTGGACTGACCTTTGCGGAGAGAACGATTACGATGTGTGCGAATACAACGGGCAGAAAGTCACCCTTGACGAGAACACTGGCAAGGCAATTGTAGTATGCGACTGAACGGACAAACGATAACATCTCGCCAATTGGGCAACTGAAAATCTCTGACATCGCTTAAATGGCTGGCGCCTTGGTGGAATTGGTAGACACGAGGGACTTAAAATCCCTTGGATATTGCATCCGTGTGGGTTCAAGTCCCACAGGCGCTACTACCAGTACTCAATTGAGTACATTTAATACAATTTAACACGCAGGATTTGCATATCTCAAACATTGGTTGTACCTTTGCAGCAACAAACAAACAATAGGACAATATGAAAAAGATAACTGAAAGAATCAACAAGAAAATCCAAAAGTTGCTTGACCAATACAAGTTGGCAGAGGATAAGAAGTATGAGCAGATGTATCGGTTGTATGGTAGCATTGAGGATGCCGAATACACCGATGACCACACTCTCAAAATCTACTTTGTCAGCAAGGCTTATGGTGACGAAGGTGGCTATAATGGCACTATTAAGTTAATGACCGATGCCGAGTATGAGAAAGCAAGACCCAAAGAGTTCTACAATCCTTTTAGGGATAAGTATGAGTGGCCCTGGACTTCCAATGAGTTCGCAGCCAATTCACTTGCACGATTCATTGATGGGTGTGGTAGCAAGGTGAAGAAAATCGCCTATACTGAGTGGAAAGACTAACAACAAGTTAAATCAAAATAAACAACAATGAATAAAGCCGTTTATCAAATTCAATTCGTTTGTGATTGCCGATGGGGCGGCAAACCCTATGTGTATCACAACAATCATAGAACATTTGACAACTACGTTGACGCGTGTCATTGCCTTGATGACATTGGCACTGAAGTCTTCGGTATTCTACAAGACAAGACCACCGATAATGTTGAGTGCCACGAGGTGAGAGACGAAAAAACTGATTTGCTTTCAAGCATTGAGTTCTCAACCAAAAACGCGACCCTTGATTTTGTCCGTGCTGATGTAGTACCCGTATGCGTGGAAACTGAATACAAGCACAAGAAGACTTATAAGGTTGAGTTGTGGTACAATATCTACCGAGTGACCAGAGTGGAGGCAACTGATAAGGACACCGCGCTTGATATGGCTCGCGAAATACCACTTTCGCCAGTAAACATTACCAACGCGCAAGAAGTTGATTATTACGTTGAAGAAGTAAAGTCAAGGATATGAATTACTGGTTAATTTTTGGACTCATTGCAGTTATCTTCATTTGTGCTGCGCTATGGGGTAAATATGGGAAGAAATAGTGATTGTTAAATTTGTTCGGCCCGCGTATAGTATAAGGCTATGCGCGGGTTTTTAATTTTTAGATTAATTAACGCAAAAAATTTGGTCAGTTCAAAAAGTTTTTATACCTTTGCATTACCAAAACAAAATAACAAGTTTAATCTAAATAATAAGAAACAATGAACAACAACGAAGTAGTAAAAGAACAATTAAGCGATGATAACTATCGCAGTGTCCGTAATATGCTTGCCGCATTAGCAGAAAAAGTCATCTGGTGTCATAACACCCTTTGCACTGGCGAAGAAGACGAGACCATCGCAGCCATCGCAAATAAGTTTGTTCAACAGCATGGTGACACAATGTTGCTAGAAATGATTGAGAAACTGCAAGAGATTTATTCTCGCTACACGCAACGATACCAACTCATCGTCAAGGTGAATGGAGACCAGTTCCAAACTGCAATGTTCAGTTATTTAAACATTGAGGAGTGCCTTGATGTCGCGCAAAACTATATTGATATGTATGACGGCAACCACGATTTCACCATCGTTGACACAAACCTTGAAACGCGAAAGGTTTATAGCGATGAGGAAGTAAGGTCAATGCTCAAGCCAAAGGAAAAGCACTACTTTTGGGTCGCATCAAGTGATGATAGCGCGTATGAAGAACGCAGCGATGGCTTATTCACCGATAAAAGGGAATGCTATGATGATATGCGCGATTCCGCTTTAGAGAAAATGAAGTGGAATACGCAGTATGACGAGGATTTCTACGAGCCGGATGACTATATTGGCTATAAAGTACGTTTCAGTAAGAACACGATTGTTCACGATAGTTATTCTGGCTCATACACATATCAAATCTTCTGCCTTGAAGATGTTCTTGCAGAGCCGAAAAGGTTTTTTCTCAGTAAGTATTGCCAAGACATGAAAGTGCAAGCCACCGAAATTCGTGAGTGTTTAAGAAAGATTAACAAAGATTTCTTGGCAGTTTGAAAAATTAGTTATATCTTTGCACTAAGAAAATCAAACAAGTTAGAAGTTATGGCAAAATTAATTGACGAAAAAAAGCAAGAAATCATTGATGCAATCAGTGAGAAGTTAAGCCAAGCCGAGAACGAGCAGATTATGCTTGACGAGGACAAAGAGGTGTATCTTTTCAATGGTGATACCGAGGAACAACTTGGCGAGTGTTTCCGCATTGAATTCCTCTCGCAGACGCACTTGATGGGGCAGAGACAAGTCTATGTATGGGTAGATATAGTTGAAAGCAATCCTTATCCCCGTGAGGGTTGGTTGCTTGACGATTGCACCGAGTATGAACTCAACCTCATCTACGATACCTTTTTCGGTGACGAGGTTGATGATGATGACGATGCTTGACCCACCCACGATTCGTTTGAACTCATTGATATGTTAGACCTTGACGAAAGTATGGATTGTGACGCAATCTTTGAAAAGGTCTTTGACTATCTTGACGATAACGAAGATGGACAAATCCCTCGTTCCATCGTATCTTCAATAGCAGATGGGATTACTGCGGAAATCCGTAGGCTTTATACCAACAATCAAGACCTCAAAGAAGAGAACGCGAACCTGAAGGGTGAAGTCGCGAAACTCAAAGAGTGGGCAGAACGTATGCAACAATTCTGCAATATGTCCGAGGAAGACCGCAAGGCTGAATTGGAACGTATAAGGGTTGATGGCAACTTTACCCAACTGATGGATGACCTCTCAGCCTATACAAAGTTTTTCTTTGGCGGGGCAAACTTACCATTGTTTTAGGGTTTTTTAACCCGCCAGATTTGCATAATCCAAACTAAAGCATTACCTTTGCATCAACAAACAAGTTCAACAACTAAAAAGTATTGAGTATGACTATCCACAAGATTTTGTTCAACTGCATTGAGTCTCTTGAAAAGAGTAGTATGTCAAGTGCCCCCATCAAGGGCAGCACACTTGAGATGTACGTTGCCTATAAGGACTTAATCAAAGCCATCATTGGTTGCAAAGATGACACCAAGAAAGACGTTACTGACGCTATGGCTGACGCATTTCTCTGCGGAGACCCCCGTGCCTACCATTTCTTTGAGACCATTGCCAAGCAAGTAGCCGAGTTCGTTCAGCAACTGCCATACCGCTTTTACATTGATGTGTTTGATTGCGCGGGAGGTGGTTCTCCAAAGGTCTTCAAGACGCTTGACGAACTGATTGACTATGTTGCCGAGGATACCTACTTTGACGAGGAACGATTCGGTCAGTTGGCTTGCTATGATTTGGGTAAGGGCGAACACATCAGCGAAAAGGTATATCAGTATATCCAAGTCAACCGCAAACGCTATGCGCTGCGTGGTGAGGATGGTGACTACCAAGACGAAGTGGATACGCTTGATGAGGCTAAAGCTATGGCTCGTGAGTGGACTGATGGCGGTATCAGCGAGGAGGTTGAGGTCTATGACCGAAAGGAAAACAAGTGGGTTTGGAGCATCAGCCGAGAGGATTAAGTTAAATTAGTGTTAAAGGTGGGCAGAAATTTGCATAAGTCAAAAAGTATGCCTACCTTTGCATCATCAAACAAGTTAAACAACAAGTATTATGATTATGGACAAGGAAACTAAAGATTTAATCAGTCGCATTGATAGCGTTCAGGGAAAAATTGACGAAATCGCTAACGAGACTGCAAGCGCCCGTGACGATGCCATCGCAGCGATTCGCGAGTTTCTTGAGGGTATTGAGGGTCATTCATACCAAACCGATAACCTTGAGGACTTCTACAACATCACATACCAGTTTAATGATGATAACATTTATCCGCTAATGCTCAAACGTGTTTTCCTTGAGGGCACTGGCGATGACGCAAGTTTGCGGTTTGAGACCGAAGATTTTGAGTTGCCGACTTGGGAAATCTGTACTGATGACATCTTCGCCATCTTTGAGTTGATATTCAACGCAGAACGTGACAAGAAGATTGCCTACATCAACGGCAAGGTCAGCGAACACAAACCTTATGCCATTCGTCTCAACAATGAGATTGAAATTGACAGGGCTTTGGAACTCACGCCTGTACTTTCTACTATGGTGCGTGAAAAGATTGACCACATTGCTTTCACCGACAATGAGGCTGATGGCGCGAAAGCCTTCACTAACTTCACCGATGGCGTTTACATTAACGAACTTCCATTGATGTCTCTCACCGAGATTGAAGCAGAACTCATCAAAGGTGCTTATATGGTACGTTAGACTAAAACAACAATGAAGCATGATTTACGATTTGCTTATTCAACTCAGATGTAAGAACTACACATTCAGGGGTCAGTATACCGATGAAGAAGAGGTGTGTGCCGTCATCAACGATACACTTAACCGATTCAATCTCAACAACGGATGCACTATGATGTCTATTGAGGATGAGACTGCCGTAAACGCGGCCATTTCAGACCTCACCGATGACTTAATGAACGAGGACAACTTCGTATCAATCACCGAGAAGAGAGAACGCATCATCGACGCACTCGAAGACTATGTGAGACGGAACGGAGTGTCAGAACTTGGCGATGATGATTTGTTGAAAGTTGCCAGCATCTTCGGAGTGAACTAATGTACTCAATTGAGTACAATTATTGCCAAAAAAGGTAATCAATATGGATAGCGTCTTATTAAGCAATATGGATAGAGCCTTAAAAGTGTTAACTAATTGGGCAGATAAGAACGTATACAATCGCGGAAACAGAAAGAAACCTACTTCAAAGCAGCGCAAGAAAGCAGCAGCCAAGAGACGTATGCAGAAAAAATCAAGGCGTTAAGGTTTTTTAACATCGAAAGTTTGCATATCTCAGACATTGTGCGTACTTTTGCAGTACAATTAAAGACAACATTTACTAAAAACCAATACAACTATGGCAGAAATCACAATCAATAGGAACAAAAACGTAGACCCGGCCAACGAGTCACTTCGCTCTCGCAAGGCAAAACTCTCATTAGAACATAATGGCTGTGTACGGAACGCGTTCTATGAGTTTATCCGTGCGCTCATTTGGGAGAGTGGCATTAAAGCAGATGACGAAACCGAAGAAGATGTTAACAAGGTTGTCAAGGCTTATGCTGATGATATGTACCTTTCTGTAATTCCATCTTTCTTGGATGATATTTCTCAATTCAATGAAGACCTTCTACACCCGAACTACATTGTTGAGTTGTGGGATGAGGATGATAAGTGCATTATTCATCGCGGCTTCTCTAATCAATGGCGCGCTACTGACTATCTTCAGTTCTTGGCTGATTACTACAAGAAAGAAAGAGGTGATGATGTCTACGCGATTTATCACAGAGAGCCTGCCGCAGATATTGTGGTTGAGACCAAGATTGAACTGATGAGCAATGACACCATCATCATCAGGATGACCAAAGCATAACAAATGTACTCATTTGACTACACAAACACCAATGATATGGCAAAACTGGCCGACATCACAAACTGCGATTCACTTATCGCAATCAAAGCCGTCCACGATAAGTTAGAGCAAGAGGAACGCGAGATTAACGAAAGACTGCACCGAGAGCAGCATATCTTCTCAACGTATGAGGAGGCACTTGATTGGCTTGTTGCCAACCCCGACAAATCCATTAATTGGCATTGTTGGCCAATGCACTGGGATGAAGAAAAGCAGAAGTTCGTTTCCTATGAGCAAGACTTCGGCTATGACGGAATTATCCCAACTGATGTTGTCCGTTACTACACAAGAGAGGAACGTCTCAAGGGGTACACATTGGAAGACCTCAAGGAATATGAAAAATTCCTTGATGAGAAGTATCCAGAATTGGGTAGCAATGAGAATTGGTGGCTGGATGAATACGGCAAATTGGATTATGTCTATGCCTATGACTATAGGAAGAACTCCTTATGGGATTAACACCTTTTAACTATCAGGATTTGGTAAAATGAGAGATTTGTAGTACCTTTGCATTGTCAAAAATGATTTTAAAACATAAGGTCCTGTAGCTCAGTTGGTTAGAGCATCTGACTCATAATCAGGAGGTCGTGGGTTCAAGCCCCACCGGGACCACAACGATGATTTGTGATTAAAACTTGTTTGAAAAGAGCCGGAGCCTCCACGTGGGTTTCGGCTTTTTTTCGTGTATCATGGGTCCTAGGTACCTATTATATCATATTTTTATAATTAAAAATATTCTAGTACTATTACATGAAAGAAATAAAAGAAAATATATAAAAGAAAAGAAAGAAATGATTTCGTCCACGATTCACATAAATCGATTCTAAGCGCATCAAATTGTCGGGACGATAAACTTATCATCTTTTATATAAAAATGTCTCATGGGCGCCCATAGACCCCTTAAAATTGATTTTAGGAACATTAACACATATGTTAAGAAAATAATCGTCAAAACACTTGCGTATGTCAAACATTGGTTGTACCTTTGCAGCAACAAACAAGTAGAACTATAAATCAATAAAGATTATGGCAAAGTACAATCAGTTAGAGAGCAGCAAGTATGAGAACAATGAGTATTCCAATATGCCGTCATTGGATTATTATCGTAGTTCATACCACATCCGTCCGCAGAACATCAAAGAGGGGTGTGATTGGGATAAGGTAAGAGAAATCTGCGCAAAGCACGGATTCAGTTTGCAGTTCATCTACCCGACTTTCTGCATGAATAGTAGTGTTGATGCTTGCATCTACTATAAGACCGACATCAATGAGGATGAATATACGCGTTTACTTTATTCAGATAATAGGGAAGACAACAAAAAGGCTTGGGATATTATAGATAGTTTCACTGACAAATACTATGCCTTGCACGATTGTCTGCACGAACTTGACGAAGAGACCAACCTTTACTTTAACTGCGGTTCGGCAGGAAATGTCGGTTTGTTCGGTAGTAACGATGTTCGCAGACGCGTCTATAAGTTCGCTAGCGGACTTACTACATACAAGAACTTGTGCCGTAGCAATGACCCAGACATCCACGATACTGCAAAGCGGTTTGGAAAGGGCGTATATGTAATGGCATCTACATCAACATTCAAGATTGACGAAAGTGACATCTTCCCAGAGTTTGACAATGAAATGGCACTCAAGGTTATGCGTGAATACGCGCCGAATTTGAACTTTGAGGTTTGTATGGGCAGACGCGCTTGTGACGGCCCTGACGAGTATGAGGCTATCGTTGTGACGAACAAGAAAGGCGCGCAGTATGGTTCATTCACATTCAACAAGGACGGACACGATGTAGTGACAATGTGCTATAGAGCCGTTTTGTGTGGCGAGACCTCAACCATTCTTTCAAGAGAAACCTATGTAGAGCAGATTAAAGACGCATTGCGATTTATGTGCAGTTAAGGATTTTTAACGCCCAAAACTTGCATAACACAAATAAAGGTATTACCTTTGCAGTACAAAACTTAATCAATCATTAAACACTGAACACTATGAGGTACAAGAATGTTTATTATCTCAGCGACTTGAAGTGCGCTCAAGAGCGTTCATTCGCCAAGTGGATTGAGAATCTTATCAAGGAGGTTGATGGCATTGTCCGTGACAAGTTGTCAATGGATAGGTATAGTCTTGAATCGCAGAAGAGGGATATCCGTTCTTTGGTGAAACTCTACAAGCCAATCAAGAAGTTGCGTAAGACCAATGACAAGTATGACCTTGTTATCAAGGTTACTAACCAAGGCTATGTTGAGTATGACGTGTACTTCCCCTACTCATTGAAAGAGATGGAGGCCGCACGCGAAAATAGGCGCAAGGCTATTGATAAACTCAACCAAGACGGCTTTAAATTCGGCAGCGCGTGTGTCCGCATTGAGGAAGAATTGTTTGAGGTACTTAAGCCTAGAATCAAGAAAGAATTCCCTATGCTTGAAGAAAGTTCTCTGCATCTACTCATCAATATGAGACGTGACTTTTAAGGATTATTAACGTGCCAGATTTGGCTATGTCAAAACTTTGTTATACCTTTGCAACAACAAACAAGAAATAGTAACTACTAAAATCAAACACTATGCTTAACAAGAAAATTATTGAGAGTGTTATCGCAACGCACAAAAAGCCTATGAATTGGGTCATATTGACCAATGTCGCAGTAGGGCGTGGTATCAACGGAGTTTCATATGAAAGGTATTTCCATAGCGCACCACAAGTTGAGTGCAATGGCATTTGTGAATTTACCCTTGAGGAAGATTGCGTCATTATCACGCAGAAGTGCAATAGTATTGATGAGAGACACCAACAGAACAATACCATCATTCTGCCTTGGGAGAATATTGTTACAATCAAATTCTTCCCTATGAATCAGAAAAAGTATACTACTTGGTTTATTGCATGACGAGTTTTAAGGATTATTAACGTGCCAGATTTGGTCAATCCAAAACTTTGTTATACCTTTGCAGTACAAAAATGATAGAACAAGTTTAACTAATCAAAAACGTAGTATTTATGCAAGATTTTAGCAAGAAATATGTGTGTGCCGATAACACTTACTATGACGATTATGAGCGATTCCACTGCATTGACGCGTGGCCTACTGAAGACCAAGAAGAAGGTGGCAGAACTGTAGCCGTCGTAAATGACTCAGGCGGTGTGTGGTATTGCGACCCCGATGCACGTCATTGCGAATGCGTTGTGAATTGCGTGAAGGAACTCCAGCGTCAATTGAGAGAAGACGCAATTAAGATTCCAAAAGAGCCAGAGTCCATCAATGTTACACTTGGTCTGCACTATCACCCAAATGCCTATGAAGCCAAGGCAAATGAACTGATGGAAAGCGGTATGAGCAGCCAAGAAGCAATGAGGGCATTGGGAGTCCCATTTGAACTTGAAATATTCTACTCGCCGAACAATGGCTTATTCGCAGTTGAAAGCGAAGCACTTGAATCGGCAGAGATTGTTGACCCCTATACGGGGAATGTCCTCATCAAAGAAGAGGACTAGTTAGACTTGTTTGTTGTGTGCCAGCTTCGTTGTGAAACGAGGTTGGCATTTTTATATTATTTAACACAAATGTTAAGAAAAAAATCATCAAAATGCTTGTATAATCCAAACAAAAGTATTACCTTTGCAGTACAAAATTGATAGAACAAGTTTAACTAATAAATCAAATAGATTATGGCAAAGAAAATAAACATTAAAGGTTACGGAAAATTCGTATGTCCCATTTGCGGTGGAAATGACTTTGAAAATGCTGGCTCAAATGGCGGTATGGAGTATGGCTTTGTAGGTAATACCGAGAAAGAATATTCGGCTGAACTTCTGACCTATTCCTGCCGTTGCAAGAAATGCGGTCAAGTTTTGATGCAGACCTATCTTTTCTTGGGTATGCTCACGATTGACCAATTCAATGAATTGTCAAAGGAGAAGGTTGATGATAGTGTCTATGACATTGAACACGAAAAGGAAATTAGGAACAAGTAATATTGTGTTGCAATGAAAAAGAAAGACAAGAAAAAAACCGAATTCCCCAAGACGTTTGGGAAATATAGCATTGGCAATATGCTTTTCTGCACTTTGTTCACATCATTTCCCGTATTGCTTTTTGGTGGTGATGTTGTAAAATACGCGTGGGATAAATTGGGCGTGAATATGGCGTTTGCTTTTGGCTTTCTTTTCCTTATGTTATTCTTAACCGAGGGATTGACTCTAATGCACCGAGACAACATTGAATATCTCAAGGATGAGTTGGACAAGGCAAAGGCAGAGATTGAGGAATTGAAGAAAAAGTTAAATGATTAACAATTATTAACGTGCCGGATAGTGCATAATCCAAACTAATGTATTATCTTTGCACCAAGAAATTAAACAACAAACAAGTTATGGCAAGCATTATAACAATCAAAAGAAATGGGAATATCGCTTGTGGCGATAATATTCTTGGAACTTACAAGTACCACAAACTTGGAGGTCACGATGCGAGTGGCTGCAAGTTAATTCCCTACTACTATTCTGTTGAACTCATCAATGGGGAGCGATTTAAAATTGTCTATACCCAAAAGGACATTCGTGAAATCGTCACTACACGATGGGAAGTGCTGATGAAGTGGGCAAAGATTAAGAGAGAACAAAACAAGTTAAACTAATTCAAATAAAATCACTATGAACAATCTTATGAACGGAGAGATTAAAGACCTTATCAAAAAGGTAGCAAGTTGCATTGAGCGAGATGCAAAGTCTTGCGCTGACAATGACGTGTCAAACACTTTCAAGAAATTATTTGATGCGTATAATCGCTACCAAGAGGATGAGTGCAACGGAGAGGACTACATCCACAACATCAACAACCCAGATGACCTTATTTGCTGCATTAAGGGCGGCTTGGGTCGCAACGAACTGCAAGGATTGTTGAACGAATGCAGCGAGAAGAACTGCGATTACTTCTTGTTTGGCGAGAACTATCCTACCGCAACGCTTATCACAAATATTCGTGCCGCAATTGCAAACAATGCGTTGGAACTCGCTACTTGTGTGGTAACTTATCCTTATTATGAGACCTATGGGGCATTGTATACCTTGTACATCACTGATGCAATCCTCAACGAGTGTGACGCCCGCTATACTAACATTAGAGACTACGTAGATTAAAATGAATATGGAAACTATCACCTATAAGGGGATGGAATATCCCTATCGCACCATTGTAATCTTCGGCAAGACCGAGGTTAAAGTAGCCGGCACAAGGTTGAGTTCCGCACTTTCATTTTGCGGCTCTATTATGGGTGAGCAAGAGGCTTTGCGTGTTGACGAGATGTTTTGCGGCTATGTGCCGGAACCTGTCTTGGAGTATACCGATGCGGCTCTTGCAGAATGGGTAGAGAAGAACCTTTATGATAATGAACCGATTTGATTATGGCACTGACTGAATTTGACTACAACCTTTATTCAGGCGATTCGCAAGACGAATACTATGACTTCTACTACAAGGAAGACGATGGCTGCCTGTTGGTCTATGACCCCTATGGTAATCTTGTAAGTTTCATCAAGGACAAAACCCTTAAAGACTTCAAGATTAGGGAAGACCATTGCGCTTGCGACTACTCAAACATTGACGATGCCGCATTGCTCCAAGCAACCTATGATGGTATGCCTAAGTAAGAGTGTTAAACTTATGTTAAAGTGAGGCTAAAATTTGGTAGTCTCACTTTTTCTTTATATCTTTGTACTATCAAAAGGTAAGGGTAGAACCTTAAAGTATAGTCTCCGTCCTACCCATATACCTATTTGTTAAATGATGTGAAACCGGCTGTTAAAAAACCTTTCAACTATTGCACAATTCAAAAAGTCTTATTATCTTTGCAGTACAAAAACAACAAGAATAACATTATGGACTACAACTTTTACAACAACATTGAAGACTTCGTTTATAACAATGGCTTGGGCTATCATCACTCACCTAAGACCATTGACAAGCACCTTGAGGACGACGACCTTATGGCGATGGTGTTTTACTGCAAAAATGCCTTACCCGATGAAGACCTTACGGAAGTAAACGTTGAAGACGCATTAATCGATTTTGTGAATTGCGTTAGAGACGACTTTGGTTGGAAATATGGGACTTGCAATATGTGGTTTGACACCATTAATAATATTATTGCTTTGGTTAAGGTAAATTAACATAAAAAACTTGCATAAACCAAAAAGTCTTTATACCTTTGCAGTGCAAAAATGAGAGACAAACAAGTTTAACTTAACTCATATAACGTTATGAAAATCATTTTAGAGAACAAGGACTTCACCGAGTATGTAAAAGATTGGGATAAGGACAATCTCCATCTTACGCAAGACGTCAACGATGCTTACAATTTCAGCAATGTTGAACATGCAGAAGCAATGCGTCTTATAGCACAAGATGCAACTGGAAACCGATATAGGACAATCATTGAAGATTAACAATTTTTAAGCCACCAGATTTGCATAACCCAAAGTAATGTAGTATCTTTGCACCAACAAACAAGTTTAACAACATTAAATTCATTTGACTATGAGTAAGATTGACAAGCAGCACCGAGTAATCTTCAATTCTCGCGACATCTATGATGAAGATGTATTCAATGGCATCCGCGATATGCTTGCCGAGTGCAATGACTGCACAGTGGACGATGTGCCTGATTTGTGGGTATATGATACGTTCAATTCATATCTCGATGATGAAAAGTGCAACTTGAACATCGAGACCGAAGGTGTTATTGTGGCCTTTATGGATTTGGGATTTTGGTACGGCAGACGCAATGGCGCGAAAATCATCGGCACAAACGTAAGGGACACTCTCAATTCTTCCTATGGCGGTGACGATTGTGATTGGTATTGTGACCAATATAACGCACATTGCACGGCATCGCATCATGACGGAACGCATTTTCTCACCTTTAGGCTTGCAAAGAACATGGAGCAAGCCAAGCGACTTGTGGAGAAAATTGCCTATGAAGGCATGACCGAAAAGCAGTTCAGGAAGGCCACTAAGTCCATCCGCCCATTCATCGCCAAGGTTTATGGTTGGTAACAATTATTAACAATCTAGATTTGGTAGTGTGAAGAAAAATACCTACCTTTGCACTACCAAATTAAAAATAAGACAATATGAATTACGAAGATTTATCACAGGAAATGCAGAATGTCGTGGTTTTCGTTGCTGAAAATCTTGACCTTGAAGATGCTGCAACTGACCTGAACGATGCATTGTATCAGCGATGCCGTCTTGCCGACATCAATCCGTGGCTTGCTGGCCGCATCGAGGAGTTGGCTGAGGAATACCTTAACGATAATGAACTCCCCACTGACTTATGGGAGAAGTCATTTTCGGATGAGGAGGAATTGTTGGGTATGGCTATCGATTGGGACGCGCTCAACGGGTATAAGCGTTACCGCATCACCACTTGGTATTCCAACGGCGAGGAGAAATCCGTAGAGATGAGTGACCCCGACTGCGTTATTACCGCGATTGCAGCAGCAGAAAAAAATGCTGAAATTCTGTCCTATATGCTTGAACGCGATGGAATTGAGATTATCAACACGAGTAACAAGGCAAAGCACGACTAATGTACTCAATTGAGTACAAATACCTTATAGTATGGCTAATAAACACAAAATATTAGAAGCCCTTGAAGATTACTTCAACAATACTCCGCCAGAGCAATTGAAAAAGGACTTTGAAGAGTTGGAGAAGTATAACCAATACGGCCCCACTATGGAAGAGTGTCTTGACCTTGGCGAGAAGCATTGCAGGGAGATTATGGAACAAATGCATAAAGAAAGTAACAATAAAAAGTAAACTATTATGGAAGAAAAGATTTATACGCTACTCAAGGCAATGGAGGGTGATATCATCCGAATCTTCAAAAAGAATAAGATATGGTATAATTGGTGGACTGACATACCTAAATTCGCCATTTGCATCAACATTGAATGGGGTGACTGGAAGCATGACCACGGGTATATGGACTACCTCATGCATGAGAATGGATACGTTAAGTTCAATGAAGAATACACTGAAGAAGACGGGTCTGACTGCTATTCTTCAATCCACTACTATCGCAAACAAGTGGGTTAACATTGTTTAACACGCTAGATAGTGTATAATCCAAACAAAAGCAGTATCTTTGCACCATCAAAACAAGTTTAACTTAATTCATTTAAATCAATATGGATATTAAGAAATTCTACAACGAATATAATGCAGTGTTGAATGATTCGGACGTTCACAATGATGTCTACCTCGCGTTAGAGACTATCGCAAATCATCTCGCATATGACTTTGACTTCATTGGAGGTGAGTGCGCTTTCAAGGATGAGTTCGTAAAGTTCATCATGCAGAACGCTGGTGACGCCATTGAAGCAATCTATAAAAGTTTCTTCAAAGAGTGTGCGGATTCATGCACTGATACCTATTTCACAGTTTTTGCTTATGATGACGCGGGAAAGTGCAAAATGATGTGCTTTAACACCGAAGGCGAGGCTTGTGGTTGGATTGACGGCTATAAAGATTCATACGCATCGTTTAATATGTATGACTTCGCCAACGGAATTACATACAACGATGATGCAGTAAGGGAACTGATTTCCGAGTATTATCTTGTTGAATGCCAAATTGAGGGTCATTCATACGTTAGCTTTATGGAAAACTACACAATGGACTCCGCATTCCATGTGGATGATTTCAAGCAATGCAGACGTGACTACGGGAGTGGCGGCATTTTCCTCAAGACTTGCTATAAAAAATTTAGCATTGACGATGCAACCGAAGTTTTCAGTAATTTAGCCTCTTGGCTTGAGAGCGAGATGGGTGATGCAATGAACATCAAGTGCATCCACGATGTGCGCGCCCACGATGACGTGATTAAGGCTGAATGCATCTATTGCAATGATGGAAAGGACATTATTATTAGTTTAAAAAGGAAATAAATTATGGCAATTTATAAAAGCACCTATGACATCAATGACTGCGTTTTAATTAGCAGTTATGACGACAAATGCTTCGCCGGTATTATTGAGCAGGTATCATTTGCGCTTGACGAGGAAACCGGTAAGATGTGTGCGGAGTATGCGATTTCATTCGGGGCGAAAAACGACCTGTTGTACATCTACGAGGACGCGGGTGATGATTATGATTATCATATCGTTCGCAAAATCGGCAGCGTGAACGAAGACGGCGACAATAAAGAATACAAGTACGACCTATTCATCGCCAACGACGGAAACAAATTTGATTGTACGCAAACTGACGATGCAGATGAAGCGCTTGGCTATATCATTGAATCATTGATTAGTGGTCGCCCCAAACTGATTCGTCTCAACGGAACTGAAATTTCATTTTAGCAATTTTTAACTCGCTAGATTTGCATATGTCAAATATTGTGACTACCTTTGCAGTGTCAAATTAAAACAAGAACCACTATGAACAAAGAAAACAAATTCATTTTTGACGAGCAGTCTTTCATTGAGCAGTACCATCCCAACTATAACTGCCAAGAGATTGCAGATAGTGATGACATCGCAAAAGTGCTTCATCATGATTACGATGAGGACCAAGAGGAGTATCTGCGTGAGGCTGGTTATTTCAATATGACCATTGATGAACTTAATGCAGAACAAGCACGCGTTGATTACCAAATCATTAAGGCGGCTTTTGAGAATTATCTCAGGACGAATTATCCTGAGCCTTATAAAGAGGACAACTAAAGCAACAACACTATGAAACTTTATCAGGTAAACTACGTTTCCTTTGACGAGTCGGATTCCTATCTATGGACTGAGTTTGGCACTCCAACCACCGACAAGAAAAAGGCTAAAGCCGAATTCAAGCAGACTTGCAAGAACACTCGCGACACTATCAGAGACGAAAAGAAAGAGGGAAATGTTGAGTGGTACAATGAGACCAAGTCTGAAAACTTGTGCGAATACGAGGTGATGAATAACGGCTCAGTGGAGCAAATCCGCATTGAACTTGTAGAATTCACAATCAAGGAGGACTAAGTCATGACAATCAAAAGTTTTGGACTTACAGAAAATCAAGTGGCACACGCCGTGTCAATGTGGGCTGATGATAAGCTCACAGGGAATCTCTATTCGCTTTATTCAGTACTTTGCAACAAGAATGTAAGGGATAATATCATCGGTATTGACCCCAATGTGGAAGCCGATGAAACGTTCCTTGATGGAATGGTTGAATTCATCAAATCTCTTGATATGGACTATGAGGTGTATGCCGTATACAATAGTTGGGAGGCGCGAGAGACAATCCGCATCGAGGGCATCATCGCATTTGCACCTTAAGTTAACATTATTTAACGTACCAGATTTGGTTATGTCAAAACTTTGTTATATCTTTGCACTCAGAAAACAGTTACAAACATTAATACACTAAAACAATGAATCAGGTATCAAATCTCATCAATGACCGTGGCAATGCAGCCGCCAATCAGTTCGTAATCATCGAGAACACCAAGTCAGGAACGAAGAAGGTGTTCCAGTCCTACGAGACCCGTGTGGCCTACGTACGCGGAAGTAAGGTCTGCATTCTTCCCGAAGCTCTTGAGCCGAGATGCACCGACTCGCCCAGCAGTGTCACCACTCGCAAGCACCTCTACATCTTCTTGCGCGATTATGCTGGTCTGCCCATCCGAAGCATCAAAGACCTCAAGGCATACGTAAAGAGCGGCAGGATTACCGTGACCTCGCGCATCTAAGCGCCACCATCCTCTCTCCCATAATTTAATCCATCCAAGTTAAACCAAACAAAAACAAACGTTATGGAGAAAATCAAGATTTTTGTAAAAGCAACTGAAGAGACTATCGAGACCACGCCTACCATGTGTGAGTATGGCAGCATGCCTGAGATGAACATCCCTGGCGACATCGAGCACACCTACAAACCCGATGAGTATGACCCGCTCACCAAGGACGGCAAACGTTGCTCAAACTTTCGCTCAGAGTACACCGAGGCATTGGCCAAGATTATGAATGATGAGGAAGAGCATCCCATCGTGCGAGGCCTCGCCAAAGAAGAGTACCTCCGCCGTCTCATCAGAGACTTCGTGCCAAATACTCGTGAGGGCGAAACCAAGGAGACCAAGATGGCCAAGGTGCTGGAGAATGTCATCAATAACTGCGGATTCTCGCAATCCGAAATGGCAAAGCACTTCTGTCAGTATGCCCATCGCTATCTCGACCAGAGTCTGTTTGATGGTTTCATCCGTTACTACATCCTCATCCATGCTAAGAAGTGGCGCGACTCCAAGCCCGGCACTGGGCCTATGTTCTATGACCCCCGCAACAAATATGCCTGCGAGGCTTGCAGCAAAATCGTTGATGCACTTGAGTGGGATTACTATCTCACCATGCTCAAGGACTAATCCCCACGCCCCCTTCCTGTTGTCCGGGACACGGCTCAGTACTCAATTGAGTACATCCCGTCCCGGGCATTTTTATATAAAACGTTAACAATTTTTAACTGACAGGATTTGCACATCTCAATTAAACTTTATACCTTTGCACACAGATTCAGAAAACAAGTTTAATTTAATCTATCAGACGCATATGATGATTTTTTATGATGCACAGACGGCGATTAACGCCCTTCACAAGGAACTTGGCAACCTTGAAGATAACTATTATATGACGTTCAGACTCGTCGGAGATGATGTCTATAAGGCCGTAGTGAAAGAGTTCGAATTCTTGCCTTTCCTTGACTATAAGGCGCAGCCATCGAATGACTACAATAGTTACTATGCACGTATGAATAAGCTCGAAGAGAAGAACAAGTCCAGAGCTAAGTTCATCAACGTATACAGATACCAGGTATACATCAATCGTGACAAGAATTACGCCGTCGATTTGGCCTACAGTGGCATTGACCGAATTCTGTCTGTAGATGGCGTGTACCTCAATATCTGTATGAATAGCAGACACCCCGTCATCGAGTCTCTGTATCTGTTTGACGACAATCGCTCGTATCGTAAGCAACTTCCTTATGACTACGACGAGCAGCACCCCAATCCGACAAGCAAGATTACCGTTCTGACAGACTCTGTCTTGGACAAGTGGATGTCTATGCTTCTGTTAAAGGCTAAGGATTACGATGACATCGTCCATCATACCTATGAACGTAACCACGAGTTCATTCAGAGCATTGAGAGCAGTATTGACGCATCCAAATGCGATAGTTACAATGTCACTGAGAACAAGGGAGAAATCGTCGCCAACGGCCTCGTGCTCAGTTACAACATTGACGAGAACGGCTATATCACCTGGGGGCTTGACATCCACAAGGCGTATAACATCAACTTCGGCAATGTCGTCAATCGCTTCATTGCGATGACAAAGACGCATAAATAAATATTTGTTATTAAATGATTATCAGTATTGCATCGCAAGTCGTTGATGATTATCCGATGCAATTTTTCACTAAAAAACAACTACCAAATCAAAAAAATATAGTACCTTTGCAGCAGAATAAAAAAATTAATTAAATAGCAAAACAACATGGCATTACTATTAGATGACATTTTTCAGGAAATGAGGCTTGCCCTCGTTCAGGACCTTAACGCTAAATGCGAAACTACAGATGCATTGGTGACGTTGTATACCAAATACAAGGATGCGAACGAGCCGCCTGTGTTTGATATCAACAACGGCGCGCAATTGGTTACTTTGATTAACCAATATGGTATGACAGCATCAGACATCGCGAAACTCGTACAGAATGGGACAAACTACGTGACAAGGAATGAATTGAGTGGAGCAGTTGAAGCAACATCCACTGAAGGCCTTAAGGCTAAGGTTATGAGTAAGGCGGGTAAGCATCTCGCAGAACTCATCAGAGACCCACAGTCAAACCGTGAACTGTATAATAAATGCGTTGGCGGTATCCTTGCTCCTTATATTGAAACATTGTCAACCCAAAAATAAAAAGAATGGAAATTATCAATAACACTATTACAGAAGGGTTGCGTTCAGACAATATTGTCGGAGAAGAGAAACAAATGTGGAAACTGATTCACGACTGTATTGAACAAATTAAAAATTGCCAAGTGGCCGCAGGTGTTTTCTCACCATATCTGGATTCACCCACAGTTTCAGATTCAGTCAATGAACTAATCAGGAATATTGAAGGTGTATTCACATCAGCAAAAGATAGTCTTAGAACGGCATTATCGAAAGTAGATGATGGTGAAGATAGGGAGAAGGCGATGGAATACCTTGAAACGTCATTTTTTGTATAATTCATTTAAGTACTTTTCATTGTTATTTTTAAAAAATTTTTACTTGTGATTTATTTCGGCATTATAATATCGCTGTGAAGCGTAAGCCGGTCATTTTGAAAATTAAGAATTAAACATGGATGAATTAAATTAAAATGAGCCTCGATGTGAATCGGGGCTTCTTTTTTATACCTAAATGTACTCAATTGAGTACAAATCATTATTAACATTGTTTAACTGAATTAATTTGGTGGTTTCAGATATTATTACTACCTTTGCATTGGTAATGGTAAAGCATTAGAGTATAGTCTCCGTCGCACACGTATGCCAATATGTTAATTTATCTTAAACGCGATGTTAATGTTTGTTAATACTATTGCACAATTCAAAAAATGGTATTATCTTTGCACAAAGAAACTGATAAATCTATATAGCATTATGGCAAAACCTAATTTGTATTACGTAGATTGGTACACAGAAGGTGGCTTCTGTTACAGAACAACTTCAAATTGTACATGGAGTGATGTATTGGCTTGCAAACGTCAGGCTAAGTGGCTTGGTGAAACAATTAAATACAGTAGAATGAACTAATATGGCAAAAAAGACAAAGAAAAAAGAACCACTGTCGACTAATGTAATCGTACAGAAGTTGGCAACACACTACAGAGTAATGAAACCGTTCACAGAAGGCGTTGACTATGATTATCTCGTTCATGAACAGGGACAAGGCCTTAAATTCTTGTTTGGGCTGTTCACTGTGGGCGATAACAGAGTCGCCTTCAACAATGATATCTATTCGACAGAGAAAGAACTGCTCGAAGCCGTCAAAGCCTATAATGATGGACTGATGTTTCCGCCGTATACCTATGACCCATCAATGCCGGGTACCACAAGAACAGAAATCCAAATCGATTGGTATCTGAGACAGGTTCTTGGTTACGAACTGAGTAAATACGATGCCGACACATATGTGAAGCGTAATCTGTATGGCCAAGTACAGGGAAAAATCTGCTATAAAGTATACGACGCTCCGATTCCAAACAACAGTACATCAGGCACAATATCAATGTATGTATCTGAGTCGAGTTTCAACATTTCTCAGTTTGAGAACGCCGAGCAAGCAGTTAAGGCCGTCAACGCTTTGGCTTACCCTGGCACAGTAGGAATTCTGACAGATTCCGTGAAGATGCTCGAAACCATGAGTAAACACGGATTCGACTACAGTAATGCTGTCAGCATTCAGATGAAAGGATTCCAAATCGAAAGTATAAGCGCTGTAAAGGATGCTGTCATTGAACAGCTCGAGGATATGCTTAAGCAGTTGAAGGGATGTTAACATCTTTTAACATTCAGGATATTTGTCCTGAAGAAATTTTATAGTACCTTTGCAGTAAAGTTTAAATAATATTAAATAACATAAAGATATGACTAAGGGATTTTACATTGTAATCAATGGGACAGCCCATTTTTTCATCACTGGTAAAGCTAACAAGACAAAGAAACTCATCTCATTCGTCGACAATTGCGTGGGCGATTTGATTAATAAGGGTACCTTTACTAAGATGTATATCAGAGACCACCTTGGCGCTTCTACGCTTGATTCAATTAAACAATCCTATGACGCTGAACACATTGTGACCTATGACCTTGACTGAAGAATGCACAATGGCCTCGACTGTTGAAGAGAAGCGTGACCTCGTGAAACGTTATCTCAGAGAGGACCAATACAGATATGTTGACGATATCGTATCGTGGCTTGAAAATATCGATAACGGATTCCGACGTGGATGGTATACGGCCACAGCAACTATAACAAAGGATGATATAAACAGCGACCCCTGTGTATCACCGCTCAATGCGTTATCTGACCTTATACAGAAATACAAAGAAGAGGGCTTCACTGAAATCCCTATCATCTCGTGGGAGGGAATTCATCTGACCGGGACATTCCTTGAGACTGAGAAACAATTCTTGCACAAAATCGGAGAGTATGTTTCGTCGTGGCTGAAGACCCACGAAAAAGATGAAGGAAAAATCAGAGAAGAGATATCTCAACATGAACACGAAATCCAAAAACTAAGAGCCCAACTAACTGATACTAGAGATTGATTTATATGAAGAACCTATATGAACTATTAAAGAACGCGCCTGACGGATTGGTGATGTATTCACGCGCGCATGGACAAGTCAGAGTATATAAACGTGATATCTCACGTAACCCAGAATGCACAAAAGCATTCCAAGTTGTGCCCAACATTCCATTCGGTGGTGGTGTGGTAGGTTATCTTGACCAATACGGGAGGATTATCGGAAGCGGAGAATGCATGCTTTTCCCAACATCAAAGGCAACAAACTGGGATAATTGGCAATTCTCTTTGATGAGACAACAACCTTGCATCGGTGAAGTCGTCGTAGATGAAAGAGATGGGAAGTTGTATCAACTAAATGGGAACATGGTGGTTATAAACCAAAACAACAATGAGGTAATTGTCGCAGATAAAACCTATTCCAATTTCAGATTCGCCAAGCAACATGAAAGAATAAAATTCTTTTACCCGAAACAGCGAAACCACTGGAATAATTTCAAATTTCAGATTAACCTATATAAGGAACTATTATTCTTAACCAACGTAAAACATGGTGACTTGGTGATGGTAAAGAATGAAGGCTCTGAATGGACACTTGGGCATTACCTGAAATACGGGTCTGACGGTTTATTTTATACAACAGAATCAGATGTCGTCGAAAAAGGATACAAGTATTGCATGCCTTACAATGACGATAATAAAAAGTATCTCTTTACAGATGAACCATTCATCGGAGAACAGGACTTTATATCTGTAGGATTTGATTTCGAAACCCAAGGATTACCCGATTTCTGACACCCCATTGTACTCAATTGAGTACAAATTAATCTATATATAAAATGGAACAGATAAATCAACAACAGATTTTAAGGGATTGGATTGATGAAGCCGATGCAGCAATCGACATGCTTTCACATAAACCAATCTCAGTCTATCTTGAGATGTTTGCAACCGATGAACCATCTCTTGAACATGAAGCAAAGAACTCCGCACATTACTTCTGTGTAAGATACAGCAACACTGAAGACGACCCTGAGTTTATCCTACGTAACCTGCTTAAACTTTCTTTCGAGACTTTCAAACATACACTAACTAAAAAACTTGAACAATCATGACTTTCAAAGAAGCACAAGATGTTAAATTCGCCGTAGAACAATACGAAAAGGCTGACAGCGTTAAAACATTAATGGATAAAGCAGAGTATGATGTCACTATTATGTCAGATAACGGCTCTGTCGTCATCGATAAGTGTACACCACTCTATGACACCATTAAAAACGCCATTTTTACATTCATGGCAGAAAAGACTTTGCAGATTGAACAGTTTTAACTAAATTAAACATATAAAAAATTATAATAGTTGCAGTTTCTAGCAAATTGCAACTTTCCCTTCTTTACACTAAAACGTGTTTTTGGCGTTTTTACAGACAAAATGTTAGCAAATATTGTAAAACTACAGAAAATAATAAGGCCTATAACGAAAAATCGCGTGGCATGATTTGATATACTAGTTTTTCTCGCGCATTTTTGTAATTTTATTCATATTTTTCGCGCCTAATAAAAAATTCTATAGGGGAAATTTTCGTATTTTAAAAATAAATGGAAATAATATGCAAAAATAACGCATAAAAATAATATGGTAAAATGCCAACAAAAGATGGTATTTAACAATTTTTAACATTTTTTAACGCTGTTAATTTTTGTTAAAAATTTTGGGTCGAAAGACGCGAGACACAGACTTTTCTTTGGTTTTTCTATATTTTTTCTATCTATTTCTCTATGTATTACGGTATATATTACTGCCTATTTTTTATTGTATTTCCTGATATTTCAATAGCATATTTTTTATCCGTTTCACCTATAGCATCAGTTCACTTTTTGTATGGATACATATAGTATCATCACTATATTATAGGTTGTATTTGTAAGTTGTTGATTGGCAGTCAGGTGTTTTTATGTATAGTGGAATGGTAAATATACAACCGTAAATGGTAGTGATGGGATTATTAATTAATAACTCTTTGGTTTGCAGTGGGTTTTTATAATTGGCATAATGCCATTTTGGATACTGAAAGTATAAATATGTATAAGGGGTATTTATGGGGTATTCAGTTCATATTCTATTTCGTCGGTTTCTTCTTCTGTCAACGGTTCGATGTTGATGATTGGTGTCAGGTATCTCAGTCCGAGGCAGTATGCGTTGTTGAAGTGTTTATCGTAGTGTTCGACGTGGTTTTCATAGGTTAATTTTCTACTATTCACAGTTACTCTATACACGCACGGCCAATCGTTATTAAGGGCGTAATCCAGCGCCATAGTTTTTGAGTCGGTCAGCCAATATACGGGATACATTTCAGGGTCTTCGTTTTTATTTCCGCCGTGGTATAGGGTAACGACATTTCCGTTTACATCTTCTTTAAGTACGGATTTGACTGTTGATTTTATTTTATGTTCGAGGGTTTCATTGGTATTGTTGTATATTTTTTCTATTGCGTTGATTATGATGTCAGCGCCGACTTGTCTTCTATTGAATGTTAGGCTTTCGATTCCCTCATCCGTATGTGCGTCGATATAGACTTCTGATTTGGCGTATGGGATTATTCTGAACAGTGTCATTTTTTGTTTTTCGTTTGGGCATGTTGACAGTTCCATTTCTATCACGTTGTCTCCGTGGTTTCCGCCGATTAGTCTGATGTTTCCCATTTCAAGCATTTTTTGGACGCTGAGTTGGTCACTGATTTCTTTTACTGTGCTATGTCTGTTGAGGTTGACGATTTTTCCGTTTGTCAGTATATATCTGCTGTTAAGGTTTTGTCCTTCGTTTTCCTGTTTATAGGAAAGTGACAGTAGTGAATGGTATAGGTTATCTTCATATTCGTATTCGTCAACGATTCCCTTATAGTATTCATATTCATCGGTGCTTGTTGCGTTTTCCATTCTTTGAAGTGCTGAATAGTATTCTTGTTCTGTCGGTTTTCTGTATTGTTCGCGGAGAACATTTCTTACGGCTTCAATTACCATAAGGCGAAGTCTATCCTCGTTCAGTGTTATTGTTCGTTTCATCGTTTCATTGGGTTATATGAATATTATTCAATGCCAAGTTCGTAATTTCGGTCCATGTGGTCATAGATAAAGTCTTCGATTTGGTCGCCTGACAGGTAGTTATAGAGTTCTTGTAACATTGTATCGTCTCCGACCATTTCACGTACTTGTTCCCATTTGTCATAGTACTCAGAATTCCAATGTCCTTCGTTGATGGCTCTTCTTAGTGATTCCCTTACTATGTTTTCGAGTTTGGATTCAGTTAGTCTAATTGTTTTTTTCATATTGGTTAATATAGAATATTAGATACATTATTATATAACAATAAATAGGTTATGGAATCCATATTTTAAGGTTATTTAACAGTTTTAATTTGGATAATAGGGAATGATATCGTACCTTTGTGCCATAATTGAAGAGTATATAAGGTATAATGGCAAAAAAACTGATAAATTGGGTGCAGCGTGACCGTAAGAGGGCGAATCAGGAGCGTCGTGAGCATGGTAGGGGCAACTTTTACGGGGATGAAAGGTCGCATAATCTTATACACAGGAACAGTGTATATTGTCCTTCTGCGGGTAAACACAAGATGCTGTTTAACAGTGAGGGTGCGGCACGTAAATTCATTGAGTTCAACGCTGATGATATTGAAGCGGTGCATGGAAGTGCTCCACGTTATATATATTACTGTGATGTGTGTATGGGTTGGCACACTTCGAGTCATAATTTGCCAAATGGCTATCAGAGCAAGAACCGACGTATGATTGGCAATTTAATGAAGAAGAAAAAGAGCGCGATTAAATACTGCAAACGCATATTGTGGTTATTGGATGAATGTATTGGTAGCGTTGATTCAGGGGTTTGCAGCGAAGTGGTTTACAACTATAAATTGGTTAAGCATGACGATGTGCTTTACAATGGATTTAAAAAACGTCGCAATAAGGTTCTAACTTATTTCAGTGATGGAAAACCGGAAGGACAGAAAGAAGAATTGCTCAGTTCCATTAAGAAATTCAAGAAAAACGTAAAGAAACATATGTTGACCAACTATTATGTTATAAGGGATTAACATCATTTAACAATTTTAATTTGTGCAATATAAATCAATATAGTACCTTTGTATTGTAATTAACAGATAACCATTAAAAGAAATATGTTTAATTTTAAATTAAGTTTAAGTATGAAAAAGATTTTATTTATCTTGACAATGTTTATGTGTTCAACATTCGCAGAAGCACAGATTACTACGTATGACGATTTTATCAGAGCATCTGAAAACATTTTGATTTATAAAGATAAGTCAAAGGGTAAAATTGATTATGAAAAATCTGCTTTAGCCCTTTCCGAAATTTATGCATTAGATAAGCATAACGCTGTATCACGTTCCATTATTTATAATGTTCCTGAAAAAACTAAGGACCAAATTTATCTTGAAGTTAATGATTGGTTCGTTCATTCCTTTGGTAGTGGTAAATCTGTGATTCAACTCAATGACAAAGAGTCCGGATGTATTATTGGAAAGGGTTATGTTAATGCGTTAGGCTCAAATGCAGGATTTTCAAATAATAGTGATGCGGCTGCTTGGGTTATTATTCGAATTGATATTAAGGATGAAAAAGTTCGCGTTATTTCAACAATCCAAGAATATGAAGTTACTAAAACAACAGGCGCCGGATTAATGATGCTTGGTGCTTTGGGTGGTGTGAATGCAGCTCAGCCCCCTCGTATTGTTAAATATATGCCAAATGAATGCTTTCCTTATACAAAAAAAGAGAAGGGTACAGGCTCAAAAGCATTAACATTGGCTCATTGTTGGATTGTAACTATGTTTGAACAGCTTAATGACGCTATTAATAATGGTGTGACGGGATTAGAAGATAATTTTTAATCTATAGAAGATTATATCATTATTGCGTTAATGAAGGCGTGAAAAGATAGCCTATCCACCCATTTTCACGTCCCAATAACGGACGATGCCGATGGACTTAGCGAACATCATGCGGAAGCGGCTCTCATGGGTCGCTTCCATTGTTTAACATTATTTAACTGTTTTAATTTGTGTAATATAAAAACTTTTTATACCTTTGCATCAGATTTGAGAAACAAACATTTTATATAAATCAAAACAAACAGTTATTATGAAAAAGTTTTTATTAGTTATCATCAGCGTTTTGTTAACCTCAGTTTACATATTTGCGGATACGGGCGTATGGCAAAAGGAATATGCCACAACAAACGCTGGCGACGGTTACACGCTTTACATTTGTGGTACATTTAGTTACGCATTTGGAATTACCGATAAATTCAGCGCATTTGGGTTTTCAGCACCATACGATGTTTTTGACTTAGATGAAAACAATATGGCTCACGTTCTTATAACCCAATATAATAATTGTGGGGATGTAGTAAAGCAAGATTTCATTGAAATGGAGTTGACACAGCCGGAACAAAATATGCTTTTCTGTTTTGACAAAGAGTTAAGCGAAGAAATAAAATCTCGCTTGTTCAATGGTGGTGGGAGTATTAGCATTTGTACGAGCGATATAGTGGATAACACAATTTATCTTAGAGTTAATGCGTACAAAACGCCAAAGAGCAAACACACATCAAAGTCAAATACAACAAAAAGGAAACGTAAGTAACGATTACAGTTATTAACCTATATAAATCAAATCAGATTTAACGATTAAGTCATTATAAATTATGTGAGTTATGGGTAAGAATAACATTAAAGAAAAGGGTAAGGAACTATCGTATCTATTGCGTCACGATAAGGAAGCCTATGATAGTGGGCTTATTGACTGCAACGGTTGGCGTTGTGTGTCTGAATTGATTGGCCTTGGCTTCACGCAAGACGAGTTGGATGAGATTGTCGATACCAACAACAAAAAGAGGTTTGAATACAACGCAGATAAGACAAAACTCCGTGCAAGGCAGGGGCATTCAATTCCTGTGGATGTTGGGCTTAAGGAAACTATTCCGCCAGATGTGTTGTATCATGGAACGGCTACACGCTTCATTGACTCCATCAAGGAAAAGGGCTTGATTTCTGGGTCGAGGCTCTATGTGCATCTTTCCGCAGACGAGGGTACTGCGGTAAATGTCGGCTCACGTCATGGAAAGCCTTATGTGATTAAGGTTGACTGCAAGCAGATGGTCAAGGACGGTTTTAAGTTTTATCTGTCGAATAATGGTGTGTGGTTGACTAATAATGTGCCGGCTGAATATCTTTCATTTTGATTATTATGGACAAGGCGAAAGCAAAAGAGTTTATCTTTCTTGATACGATAGACACAATTTGGAATCTTTGATAGCGAAGATTTTTCTCAACGTGCTAATTGTCCAGTGGATTCATTCTACAAAACAGTTCATAGTTTGGGTAGTTACCAAAAAATTGTGCTTATTGAACTAAAGAGCAATCAAGAACTTAATAAACTTAAAGTAGAGAAGCGAAGGAAACTTTTATTGTCCTTTCTGTAAGAAATAATAGAGAAACAATAAAAACAAGAAGATTATGAAATTAGTAATAAGAGAAAATGGGTTCTGTGAAGGTGTAGAGCTGAAACGAGAACCGACAGAAGAAGAAGTATTGTATTGTCTAAGCGAGATACTTGGTTTTGACACAGACTTCGCTTTAGAAGGACTTGATGAAACTGAACTCAAAGGAACAAAAAAGGAGATTCGTAAAGTTTTTATCAAATTCATCAAAGGTAAAGCGGAATGGTGGGTGCTGTGCGAAGAATTATGCTCCTACGAAGATAGAGAGGAATTTACAATAGGTATTTTCGCTCATTTGTTAACGTGGCTTGAAGATAAGGGCATAATTTAAGACAACGATGCAATTGCCTGATTATAGCCAACAGATATATTATTACTTAAAATATAACTTATGACAAATGAAGAGAGAAACTTGTTGACCAAAGACCTATGCGCAAGACTTCCATATGGCGTTGTTGTCCATTTTGATGGCTGGAATCCAGAAAAGTTAACGCAGATTGATTTGCGGGAATTGGTTTTCAATGATATGGGCGGCATTCCCAAGCCATACCTTCGCCCATTGGGTTCAATGACGGACGAGGAACGTGAGGAATTCAGACTGCTTGGCGGTGTTATGAGTTACAATCCCGTCCATAACACATATGCTATGGCTGCGTTTTCGGCAGACGCATACGATTGGCTGAACAAGAACCACTTTGATTATCGCGGTATGATTGAGAAGGGTTTGGCTATTACAGCAAAAGAGGGAATGTATAGCAATTAAAACGATTATGGAGAACACTGAAAAAATAACTAAAGAAAAACTTGGCAAACTAGCGAAAAAAGAGGTTGACAAACTGATAAAAGATAATGTTTGTCATGTTGATGACATTTTTGAGATTTATAAAGCAGGTTTTTTGAAAGCGATTGAGTTATGTAAAAAGAAAAGTTTAACACTCGAAGAGTTTTTAAAGCGTTTTTAATATGGACAAGGAAGAATTGAAAGAATTGATTATTGAGTGGTTTTCGCACATTGAACAAATGGCAACTGATAGAAAAACCTTGAATGGCGATGTTATGGGCTATCAAGAATGTCTTGATGAAATCAGACGGTTGGCGAAAGATTCGAGGGAATTTGTTGACCGTCATTTTGAAATCGACTGAGTCTTAACAAACTTTAACACTTTTAATTTGGCCAATATAAAAATATGCTATACCTTTGCCACTGAAATAACAGACAAACAATTTTAATATAGGGAATTATATGGTTAATTTTGACAAGGACATATTAGAGTATATCCGCAATAACTATGTGGCTAAGGACAGTCGTTATTATGGCCTATACATAGACGACAATAACGCCAAATTTTTTGACGATGCGGTAAGAAAAACTGAGGAACTTAGCGAAGGTTATAACTATTCTTTAGGTTATCGCAGGATAACCAGAAAGAAGTGTCTTGACAAGGAGTTGCTTTACAATGACATTGATACCGCTATAGAATACTTGAAGAAGATTAAGTCCGAGGGATATACTTCTATTGACGAAGAATGGGACTTCTACGAAGGATGTTATGACGTCTACGCCTATAAGGAAAGTACAGAAACTATTGAGGAGGCTGCTAAACGTATAGTTAAGGAATACATTTATCCCAAGGTCAGGGATATGGCAAAGAACGAGGATGAGGTTCTGAAAAGGGAAGCGGAGATAAAACGTCTCAAGGCCGAAATCAATAAGTTAAAACGATAAATTAAGATAAGATGGAAGACTATATTGAGATTAGCGCAAAGGATGCGCATGAGGTTGCGTTGAGGGTAAACGATGAAATCATTCCATCGTTAAAGAGTTCTATAATGAATAAGATTAACGATGCCATGCACAAAGGTAACTTCAGAGTTAACGTCAGATGTGAGGGTAATCCTTATGAAGTTTTGAACAAGGAGCATATATGGGATGAAATTTGCGGTTGGCTTCTTGGTCTTGGGTATGAGGTGAATACTTATGATGAATATAAGACGACTGTTATGAGTGTGTCATGGCATACTGTTTAATGAGAATCAAAACGTAAGTTATATCAATTAACATAAATTAACTAAAATAGTTTGCCTAATATAAAAACTTTTCATACCTTTGCGTCAGAATTAACAAACAAACGATTATGAATATGAACGACGAGATTATCAAAAAGTTACAGGAACTTGGGTTTTCAGATTATCCTGCTTACGGTGCTGTACGAGGCTTTATTTACGGCTCAGACATTGTTGAGTTAAGAGATGGTGACCATTGGGATTATATTGAGTATATGGGTTACAACGAAAACACAATGATGGGCATGTATGATAGTCATTCATTTGAAACCGTTGAAGAGTTGATGGAACTGATTAAGAAATTCCACAGCAATCTCATTAAGTAATTAACGAACAAAACATTATATATTATGACACAAGCAGAACTAAACATCTATAGCCAATACAAGGAAGAGATTGAAAGACTAGAGGAACAAATCCGCGTTGACGGATACCGTGTGACGGATAGGATTGCCCGTATTCAAGAGGCTGACGGAAAAAAACATAGAGGGCGTTATCCTGACACCAAGTATGTATATATTGACGGTGAATGGGATTGGCTATATTGCGGTGATGATGCGAATTATGCCAAGCATTACCGTGTCGAAGGCAAGTGGTGTTATTGGTGGGGTATCTCCGAGTCGTATGACGACTGCACCGTCTATGAAGCCGGCAAGTTTGAAGCCAGGCGTCTGTGCATGACCGACGAGGAACTTGATGATTGGGCTAATGAAAGAATTGCTCAAATCAAAGCGGGCATTGAGCGCACCAAAGAACTCAAGCGTCAAAAGGACAGAAAGGCAAGAGAACTTGCGAAGAAGAGAAAAGAAGAAAAGGAAAGGGCTGAATACGAAAGGCTAAAAGAGAAATTTGAGGGTAATGTAAGTAAAGATTAATTAAAAAAATAGATTTTAACGATGAAGAAGTTATTGTATTTTATCGCGGTCTTGTTTTCCGTCATTGCGATGTCTGCTTGTAACCAACACGACACCGAGAACACTGCGGAGACCATATACATCAATAAAGGCCAGAAGGTTGTATCTGCAAGTTTCGGCTATGGCGGTCACATTGCCATATTAACAGAAACGGCTGATAGCGGATGCACCCCAAATGTAAAGACTTTGGTGGATTATTCCACCAACATCGATGGTGGAGTAGGTAATGTAATCGCTGTATTTAAACTCGTTGAACAGTAAAGAATATACTAAATAAACAATTGTATATAATGAATGGGCGAGAATTAAGGAAATTCGACTTGCGTGGTGATTATCCATACCCTAATTACAAGTTCGATAGAACAAAACTAAACGATGATTATATAGGGTTCAATTGTTACTCATCCTTACAGAAACACCAAGTATGATGGTTAAGTTATGGAATACAATGGTGAAAATGTGCTGCTATGAGCAGAAATAAACTGAATAAATATACTACAAATTATGTTCAACGCGATATT
>Ga0247611_10001192_pt1 | contig 47424 bp, 36 predicted proteins | sample 177DNAGHGhighgp2_FD_192422 | JGI IMG/M metagenome (GOLD analysis project Ga0247611, IMG submission 192422) | Sheep rumen microbial communities from Palmerston North, Manawatu-Wanganui, New Zealand - 1770 DNA GHGhigh gp2 | ecosystem: Host-associated > Mammals > Digestive system > Stomach > Rumen... | reverse complement strand
TCGCCCTCAAGACAGCAACTGAGACCATTAAGGGCAACGTAACAAAGACCGAGAAAGGAATGGGTCTGATGTTTGACTCCAAGCAGATGGTCAACATCCTTCAGAAAGAAGGTAAGGTAAGCAACACTGCTGCTATTCAGGCAGTCAGCCAGCTCGCTAAGAGCGCCAATGGTGCTCGTGTAGGCTTTGAGCTTACAAAATAAGATAGACCTGATCTTACCAAAATGATCATAAAATGAAAAAATCCGCTACTTCTTGATTGAGTAACGGATTTTTTATTGCCTTAACCATCTTGTTACCAAGTCAATGCAATACTTGAAAACGTTTTACATCGAACTCACGTTAATTCTAGGTGCCCATGACACCAGCCCATCGTACCCTTGCCATCAGAGGACATAAGAGACTTTTATGTCAGCGGTACCAATCCAAAGCATGTGCTTCACGGATTGCACCCGTGAAAGCACTTCTTTGTAATGGGAGGAATTGGAGATGTAGGTTGTCATTAATAATAATGATTCCAGGTTGCACAATGTAACGCACCTCCATGCTTGATGAGTGGATATGAATAGACTTGTTTGATAATCTTATTATTGAAAATGTGTTGGAACACAGAGAAGGCAGCCTGGTCATTCTCACAATCATGCTTTTCTGATAAAGCAGGGAGTACGATGGCATCGTCAGTTTCCAGATAATTGAGATAGCACCAACTATCGTGTGAGGGATTGCAGTCATATTTGAGTTCCACAATATCAAAGTGGTATTCAAGGATTTTAATAAGCCTCTTCGTAAATGGCTTGTCCTTCCCTTTTCCCTTCTCCAACTGTCGGAAGTTATTAAGCAAGACTCTATTATTTCCTAAGCACGTCACCATTCCATCTGAATGACCGAATGATTCCTCCATATCCCAAGGCAATAGAATCACCTCGGCCTGAAAAGCTTCTTCCAATCGATTGAGTAATGCCACTGGTCGCCAATTGGGATTTTCTGAGAAAACTTTATCCGTCATAACCACTTTGTCACCGCAACGAACATAATTACCGCCGTCAAAAAATAAGTCCACCTTATCAGAGAAGTTAATAGACAAGTCTTCAACAGCCAATTCTTGTCGGGTAATGTATTTCTGATCTGACGGCTTATCCCATAGATAATCTGGTCGGAAATGAAAGCCCACAAACCTTCCTTCCCCGATATACACGGGCATATAATCTCTGCACCACACTTCTTGGGAATAAGGCAGTATCTTGAATCTAATCTGTAGGTCTGCTAACGCCTTAAAGAGTTGGTCATAAACAACCTTGTAATCTCTCTCCAACCATTCAGAGATATAGATGTCTTGCTTCATAATCATTCTGTCTTTGAAAACCTCCAGGGACGTAAATCACACACTTTCATCTTGTGCTCGTCAGAAAGAGGATTACCTATAGCATCGTATGCACGTACATGGATACGAGGACTCTTCAAAAGAACCAATGATTCATCATAGTCATTGCTCCTCCATGAAATACGAGGGCCATCATCCAAAATACAACCTGTGTAGCCTATCAAATCCTCTCTCAGATAGGAAGGCGTAGTGATTACGTCTTTCCCAATTTGATATTTCCGAATGAGAAAACTGGCACGATACGATCCTTCTCTTTCGAATGTGACATCTATTCCTGAGCGATGGGGATGTAATGACCCAATGGGAAAGTAATCAAGATTCCGGCCTATATGATACATTGCCCAATCATGAATCGTACTCTCCGATTCATTTTCTGAATGGAAATAGAACTCCACTTCATGTATGTGAATGCAGAAATCATCATTGACGCAAAAGTGGCCGCCATAGATAGCAGCCTTAGCTATTTCTTCAAACTTGTCGGTCAGTTGTTCCTCACTGAGTCTTCTGCCATCAAATTCAGAAAGTAATGTGGATAGGTTCTTCATATATGGATGATTTGATACTTTGTCTACTTATATTCTTTATAATAAACGGAATGGAATCTGTAGGAGAGGTTGGCTAACCATTATTGCAAGAAGCCATTATGGATAGTTCTTTCAAAAGATTTCGTATGAAATCAAGAAGAGCAGTCTCCTCGATGAAGCCAAAGTGTCTTACAATTTGATTCTTGACATTTTCCATTGGTTCAAATCCCTCCAAAGAATGAATGTTCCTTACTAAATTGGAGAATGCTTCTTCCTCTAAACCTTCAGTAGGACTCCAGAAAACGACGTCATATCGTTCTTCATAACACCATATATCCATTTTCGTATAAATGCCATTAATCATCGCTTTTTCAAAGACGACATCGCGCGAACTATAAATCCACAACTTTTCAAACGGATGGCAAGCTCCACCAAATCTGTTTTGAATACGCTGTGCCAGATACGTAGGCATGTCATTAAGCATGTTTCGTATTGACTGTGCTGTTTGCAGGTTATCTGCTTGTTGCAGTTCTTTGTAGAATTCCTCTAAGACAATTGAGTCCATATTTTTATTGTTTAATGATATTATTAAATCCGAATATTGACGAATAGATGATAGCACATCAAGATTGTCTATTTGTGGCAGAGTTTTAAGGAGCCAGTCTTCTGCTATATTTGCTTTGTGCATGTTATCATAAGCAGGAATAATTTTCAATAAAGGGATAATATGTTCTTTATCTTCTTGTGTCCAATCATCCATATTAGGATATTTATTGTAGTCCAATGTAAGATATACAATGGCATCAAGTGTGAACTTTCCAGTTACATAATCATAGTAACGAGGTAATTGTCGTGGCATATCACCTGCATTGTTTATCTTGTTCTCTATGATAATGGCTCTCTTATTTGATTCCGATTTAATTAAGATGTCTATTTTATTTTCTTTTTCTCTAACGACAATAGCATCACGATAATTTACCATATCAATGTCACAACCAATTCTGTTCAGCAAAGAGATAAAACTATCAAGCATTAAAGATTTGTAGCCATGATTAGCATTAGGGTCTAAGAAAAAAGCAATAACATCTGAATGAAAGTTTTCTCTATAATAGAGATTCGATATCACATGGAATAAATTAAATCTATTCTGTTCAGAATGATGTTTCCAGTCGAAATATTCGCTTGCAATATGGCGACATGCATATATCAACTTGACAACAGCCTTCTGATGGCTATTGAGGAAGATGCTCAACGAGGAAAGAAATGTTGATTCTTTTTCAATCATATTATAAATTCAAGAATTATCGGTAAAAATGATGTTTCTCTTATTCATTCCTCTGATTTATCAGGTTTACCACCACTTTCACCATCACGTCTTTCTCCTCCGTCTTGCTCTCTGCAATCATTAGGGTGAGGGCAACAAGCGTGTTGTCGGCAAGACGTTTCGTTCCATCTGGTCGATAGAGGATGTGGTTGTTGTTGAGGAACCAAAGGAACAGTGTGGCAGCAATACGTTTGTTGCCGTCACTAAACGAGTGGTTCTTCGTGACAAGATAGAGTAGCATCGAGGCTTTCTCTTCTACGCTAGGATAGAGTTCTTCGCCTCCAAAGGTCTGGTATATCTGTCCAATGCTGCTCTTAAAGGAGTCATCCTTCTCGTTTCCAAATAGTGTAGAGCCACCAAACTTGTCACGCAGTCCGTTGATGGCTTCCATTGCATTCTCATAGGTGGCATGGAAGGGTTCCTGTTTCGTGGTCTTATCTATGGTTAGTCGCTCGTAGTCGTAATTGTCAAGTGTGTCGAGGGCATAAGTATAATCAGTCACCACCTCGAACAGGGCATTGGTCTCATCGTTCGACAATAGCGGTTGATTCTGAATGGTACGCCCCAACATTCCCACCAACTGGCGTAACTCGCCAATCTGCTCCTTACGGATGCGCTCGTTAACGGCATAGCCTTTGACAAGGTATTCCTTCAAAACCTTGTTAGCCCATTGACGAAACTTAACACCTCGTTTTGAATTCACACGATAGCCAACAGAGATGATCATGTCCAAATTGAAATATGGGATATTTCGTTTTACATTTCTCTTGCCTTCAATTTGAACTTGTGCAATTTTTGCACAGGTTGATTGCCTGTCAAGTTCTTCAACCTTATAAATATTATTAATGTGACGAACGATTGATGTGCGGTCTGTCTGAAACAACTCTGCCATCTGAGCCTGTGTCAGCCACACCGTCTCGTTCTCCAAACGGACATCAATCTGCGTCTGTCCATCTTCTGTCTGATAGATGATTATCTTGTTATCTTCCATAGATTTAAATCTTTTTGCAAAGATACTTGCTTTTTTCTACTTCTCAAAATATTCTTCCCCAAAATCACAATATTTCTTTTCTATCTATGCACATATTTCCGACTACAAAGATGCAACTATAAAAAAACGGATAACAGTTTCTTTTGCTGTCATCCGTTTATTGGTTGTTACTTGATGAAAATCTTTCGGGTGTGACCATTGGCATCTCTTATGATGTTGATGCCTTTGGTTGCTTTCTCCATTCTTCTGCCATCGACAGAGAAAATCGACTCTGTCTTCTTTCCTATCTTTTCTATCGTGTTGTCTATCACTTCTATACCCGTTGTCCTGCCGTCAACACCGTCGGGTGTGCCATTGAGGTTATCCATACAGAAGTAGGCAGGTGTGTTCAATCCGTAATCACCAGTTCTGCTTCCCGTCATGTTGAAGCTGAGAGAGGTAACCTTACCTAAGGTGCTCAGGTCTACCCATTGCCAGTTGCCAAGATAGTAATGGCTTTGGGCATCTTCTGAACGATAGTCTGCAAGCATTGTATTCACCGACGACTCTGTTCCGTCTGCATGTGTGCCCGTGATAGTCAGCATGAGCCAGTCGCCCTTCTCGAAAGCCGGTCCGCTATAGCTGTCACCGTTGAGGATGGAGCTGAGGGTGTAGGCATTGTTTGTGAGATAAAATCCTTTGACCTCTTCTCCCTCGGGATTCCCTAACACTTCGATACGCTCACCGAATGTGAAGACGACCAGGAAGTGTCCTGTGCCACCATAACCGCTACCCGTGCATGCGTTGAACTGGTCGGGTGTGAGCGTGTTATAAGTTGTCTCCGACCGTGACGAAAGAGCATATCCCGACCAGGATGCCCATGCCGGTGTATAGTTGACCGTGAAGCGGAACTTGCCACTGGTGAACGTGCAGCAGTAGCCCGTTGATCCCCAGTTGTCGAAGACCTCTCCAGACTCGTCCCCACAATAGTAGTTGTCGGCATTCATAGCTATGCCTGTATCTTCGAATGTGGCAACATCATCGCTGACAGCCTCTAGGGAAGCTTCGAGATGCAGGTCTTCGGCACCGGCTATTTCTGTAGATGTCTCTCCAAGGGCACCAGCCGACTGGTTGACAGCTGTATAGACACGTACGAAGTCGATGCAGTCGAGGCTGACAGGGTTCCGGTTCTCATCGACCGCCCATCCGATGTCGAAGCTATTTGCGATGCTGTCATTGTTCGGCTTGTTGTCAACGTACCCGTAATCGAGTGATGATAATATCCAATATGGACTGTCTTCTTCACCAATATTCGAGGCATTGAGAGGAAGGCGTGTGCCCTTGAACGTCAGAGGTGATTCCATCCACAATGGGAAATACTCCTGTGCGTGCCATGCGTTGCGCTCAACATACCCCGTGTTTCCCTGGTTGTCCGTCCAGGGAGTATTCTGCATGTCCTCTTTGGTGTAAGTGATTTCGTAGTTATAGATGAGCCGTTCGGGACAGTCCTTGTCCGCACTGCCAGTCAGTTCATACCATTTGTCGTCGGGTAGTCCGTTCTTGTTGACATCCTTTGATACCATCACAATACCAGGTTCACCACTTCCGCTGAAGGCATTGCCCTTGATGTAGAGGTCGGCTTTCCCCTCAATGTTGGCAATACGATGGTCGAAGTGGAACGTGATGTAGCCGCCGTATGCGCCGAGAGTTACCATTGAGCCCTTGTTGTCTGCCAACGCTTCCGTACACTTTCTTGCCATGTCTTCGGCTGTGTTTCCTTCCTCATAGGCAGGCAATGTGTTCACGAATTGACCGGGTGCAGGACAATACTCATCGACAGCCTGAATGTATCGGCTGTGTCCTTGGGGAGCATCCGTCTGTTGTGCGTATGCAAGTGATGTGCTGCATAGTACGAATAATGCTAATAAATGATTTCTTTTCATATTGTAAATGGGTTGTTTATAGATTCTAAATGGGTCGTTTACTGATTGTAAATGGGTTGTTTCTTCATTCTGAAGACTGCATGAGCAGGAATGTCCCCTGTCCATACTCGCCAGTCGAAAGTACCGTCGGCATGAAAGTGGAGCAGTTCGCCGCTTGAGACATAGTTCTTCGCATCCATGATATAGAAGTCACGATGAACAGGATTGACAATCAGACCGTAAGGGAGTGTGATGCTTTCAATCTCCTTAGCTTCTGACAACTGGCGTGTGATGAGCTGATGAGTCCGGACATTGATGATTCCATAGCTGATCTCGTTCTCCATCTTGACATAGCTCCATTCCACTCCGAAGAAGTAAAGTGAATCACCGACAATACACATATCGGAGACGGCGACGGGTAAGTTGCCTTTCACCGTCATCTCTCCTTGCTTGTCAGGTTCGAGCCAGAATAACTTGGAAGGTGTTCCGTTGTATGTTCCTCTCGATGACACCCACAATTGATTGTAGTGATCGGCTCTGCAACGATGTAGGTTGTCAGCCACATCAATCTTCTTTTCTTTCTTGAAGGCGGACAGGTCGATGATACTGATGGTATGATCGTATTGTGGAATACGATACCCTCCGCTGTTCGCAACATAGAGTTTGTTGCCGACGATGCAGAGTTCTTCCGGTTGATAGCCCACTTCGATGCTGTCCACTTTCTGATAGGTTCGCGTGTCAATCTTGTAAACCCTTCCTAATTGGGTGTTCGTTGAGATCTGCACAGGCCCGACGTATGAACTGACATACGCATAGTTATCATCGAATGCGATGTAACGGCAGTTCGGGATGTCGATTTTCGCCAGCCTCCGGCAAGAATCAGCCGTTGCGACCTCAACCTTATTAGAGCAGTTGATGACCATCCATAACTTGTTGTCATGGATTTTGAGGTCGTTCCCGACATCCCCCAGTTCCTTTACTGTAGAAGGATTCCTTTCTGCATAGATGTTCCGGTAGTAATGTACCGTCTCGGTGTTTCCCGACAGGTCGAGATAGTCAAGCGTACATTTATTGCTGCCCATGTTTCCCTCGTTGAGAAGATACATTCCCATGATCTCGCTCTTAACGGTCTTTCCTCCAGTGTCTTCATCTATCGAATAGATGATGTAGTCATCATGGCGGCATGACGATAAGAGCATTAATATGAAGAAGAGGTAAAGAGTGGCTTGTCTCATATTCTGATATCGAATGAAATTACATAATTACGTTTGGGCATCGGATAGTTCAGGATAACTTCATAATCCTGGCTGAAGACGTTGTTTACCTCCAGTGTAATCCTACAAGGGATATGCTGCCACAGGAACTGGTAGTTGGCAGACAAATCGTTGGTATACCATGGCTGCATGTAGTTGAAGACGGTATTGTCCTGCTGGTTGTAGCGTTCGCCGGCATAGATGAAACTATAGTTGACGTTCCACCGTTTCCACTCGATGCTCATGGTAAACGAACCGCTGTGCCAGGGGATATACGGAATCTGTGCACGATAGTAGGATGTCGAAGGTGACGTCACATCCTTTGCCTGCTGATAGGTATATTGAAGTCGTGCGGTCATTGTCAAGTCTTTCAACGGACTGGCAGTGAGTTCGGATTCCACATCTATTCCTTTGATATGGACACGTCCCAGGTTCAGCATTGTCCATCTGAACTGTTGTCCCTTAGGGTAGGCAATTATCTTGTCGTGTACCGTGTTATAATAGGTGTCGAACTGAATGTGCAGACGCTTCCAGAACTGACTCTTCCAGTTTCTTTCGTAGACACAGCCGATGTTGTATTGCCATGCTTTTTCTGGATTCAACAATGCGTTTCCAATCTCAGAATAGTAGAGGTCGTTGAAGGTCGGCATGCGGAAGCTCTTTTTAGCGAATGCACGTAAGGAGAAATCCTTTGTGTTGAAGGGATATACATTAACGAACAGGCTGGGGGAGAGCGTATGAATGGCTTTAGGGTCGTCGGCCTTCCGCAGATGATCCTTAACAAAAGTCCCCAGCAATGATACCTGCAGCTTCAGCCGTTTGAAGTCGATGGCGGTAGCGGCAGAAAGGAAGTTTGAGAATCTGTGTGGATACACAAACTGCATCATGTCTGCATCGAGCTTGTTCCATTTGAAGTCATAGCTCAATGAAACGCTCCAGTCGGGCAGAATCTCATATACGTTGGAAGTAGTAATGTAGAACTCTTGCTGTCTGTATGTGTTGTCAACACGTAGCTGTGTCGTGTCCTTGTTGACATAATGTGTTTGGTAGTAAGCATATTTTGCCATCCATTGCGTAGAGAACTTCCTGCCGATACTTTTCTGAAAATGTCCTTGGAAGAAAGTATTGTGGTCGGCTTGTCTTTCTCCTCTTCGCCATACGTTGTTCACGATGGCTCCAGGGATGCCTCTGTTGGAATGATAAGTGTACATTTTCAGATACCAGGCACCCATGTTAATGATTCCGTGTATGTTTCCCTCAGCACGGAAAGCCTGAATATCCCCGTTTTGTCTGACGGCAGTTGTGTCGTATGCCACAGAATGGTCTTGATGGAGACGACGGTATCGGAACTTGTACTTTCCGCTTGAGGAGAGCCATCCGACGGAAAGAGAACTGCTGAGGACATTAGACAGTTTTTGCTCCCATAGTCCTGAAAAGCCGAACATGTCGCTTGAGCCATATTTGACCTTCACCTTCATGTTTGAGGATTTCCCCTGTGAGAACAACGGACGTTTGGTACGAATGTAGATAGAACCCGCATTGGCAAAATCACTGGCTGGCTGGAAGATAGCACTCTTCTGTCCGTTGTACAGGGTGATTTCCTCGACGTTATCCAAAGAGAACTGTCCGAGGTCGATTTGTCCGTTCTGTGCATTTCCCAACTCTACGCCGTCATAGTAGATACCCAGATGATTGGTGCCCATGCTTCGGATGTTCACGGTCTTTATTCCGCCCACACCACCATAGTCCTTTATCTGTAATCCCGAGAAATAACGAAGTGCGTCAGCTACATTGTGGGAGTTCAGGCGTTCCAGTTGAATGCCGTTCAGCTTCTGTGACGGTACGACTTCCTTGAACGTGGAATTCGATACAATCACGACTTCATCGACATGCTGGATGGTGTCCAACTTGTTGTGAAGATTATTCTGTGCCCAGGAATCTGATGCTAAAAGACACATCAATCCCATAATGCACTTAGCTAACGCATGCTTCATCTTGCATTCATTATTTGAGGTGTCACCCTGTGTTCTTCCTCGAAAACATAGGAGCGAATTGAATAAAACGGGCAGGTCTTCTGACTTTGCAACTTGGAAGACGAACACCTTCCCGACAAAGCTGCCAGTGGTATCTGTTCGTTCCAAAAAGAGTTGCATACAGCAGCGGGACTGTTCAGGATTCTCACCTGATTCCCTATTAATCACGTATGCGTGAACCCATTTCGCTGCAAAGATATAAATAATTTCGGGAAATCTTTCATCCTTTTATGTTTTTTAACTTGGATGAAAGGGGAGGAATGTGAAAACCGCCAGTTTGAAGGTCCTTGACTATTTCCTTCTAAGTGTAATCGGATAGCTGATGATCAATTCCGTGAAATCAGCTTTCGTCAGATGAGCCTTGACATTCAGTCCGACATTCAGTCCGTTGAGGCCAGGGATTGAATAATGAACACCAATACGCTCATAATAGGGTTTCTCAATGATTTTAGTCGATTCTCCCATTTCCCTATATAAGTAATACCCCAGTGACATTGCTACGGAGAGCTGGTGATAGAAAGCCTGATGTTTAAGGGCAAAACCGACCGACCACGGACTGTGCGGCAACTTGGAGCCAGCCTGTTTGTCTAACTGTTCCACACGAGAAGCATAGGAACCATAGAACAAGTCGGCTCCAATTCCTGATGCCCATCTTCGGGCATACCGATACATGATGTCTGCCTGGGCTGAATAGGCTGTGTAGAAATGGAAACGGGAAGTGCGATAGTCTGCTGAGTCAGGATGAGTCTGAAACTGAGTAAGCTGCCAGTCTTCGTGCAGTGTCTTGCCGCCGACACCGACCGTGAAGTTCAGATAGAGTCTTTTCTGGAATTCCGGATTGAAGTTTTTCGGTTTGTCAATCACCTCTTTATAATACGGGTCGTAGCGTAAAGAGAATACAGGACCGACGACATTGGCACCTTTGTTGGGTCTGTTCAGTGCCCCGTTGCTGTGATGATAGAACTCCACACCAGCAGACAGCCCCCAACAGGGAGTCAGGTGATAGGTGACATGGGCACCTCCAACAAAATAGATGAGAAAGCGGGAGCCTATCAGCTCGTTGTCAATATTGTTGTAATTGTTGTATTTGTTCTTACAATAACCGATTCCAGTCCCCAGTGAATAGTCAAACATCCAATGACGGTTTCTGTATATCGGACGAGTGAAAGAGCCGTAAAGGGTTAGGATGTTGCCCACTTTTGAATCATAGTCCACTTCCTGAGCCTGTCCCCATGACGGGTCGGGTGACCGATGTAAGGTAAAGTCGTTGAAATGATACCTCGCTCCTAAGGAGATAATGGGATAATTATAGTCGTTGTCAATGGCACTGCTGTCGGAGGGCAGGGCAGAACGGTTCAGTTCTATGCCTACGGAAAAAGCCTTTGTGTTTTTCTGAAACCTGCGCAGATATTTGTCCATACAGATGAGTCTGGCAGGAATCCCTGAAAAAGTAAAACCGTAATGGGTAGAGTCTTTTGTTGTTTCCTCTCCCATTACAGTTTGTTCTTTTATACTATTATTCCATCCGTACGCATTGATTGAACAGAATGATAATAATATATATAAGGTGAAAAGTATTCTCACATTTACTGAAATCAGTTGGCAGCTTCGAATTCACGAAGGAAACGAGTGTCGTTCTCAGAGAACATACGCAAATCTGCCACCCTGTATTTAAGATTGGTGATTCGTTCGACACCCATACCGAAAGCATAGCCTGAATAAACCTTGCTGTCTATGCCACAGGCTTCAAGTACATTAGGGTCAACCATGCCGCATCCAAGAATCTCTACCCAGCCAGTATGCTTACAGAATCCGCATCCTTTTCCGCCGCAGATGTGACATGAGATGTCCATTTCAGCACTTGGTTCTGTAAACGGGAAATAACTCGGACGAAGACGAATCTTGGTGTCTGCTCCGAACATCTCGCGGGCAAACGACAACAACACCTGCTTGAGATCGGTAAACGATACGTTCTTGTCGATGTATAGTCCTTCTACTTGGTGGAAGAAGCAGTGGGCACGTGCAGAGATAGCCTCGTTACGATAGACCCGACCAGGACAGATCACACGGATAGGCGGCTGGTGTGTCTCCATATAATGGCTCTGGTCATTGGACGTGTGTGAGCGTAGTATGACATTCTTTGCCACTTCATTGGGATTGGTCTCGATAAAGAACGTGTCCTGCATGTCGCGTGCAGGATGGTCAGCAGCGAAGTTCAGCTTGGTGAATACATGAAGGTCGTCATCAATTTCCGGACCTTCTGCCAGTGTGAATCCCATGCGCTGGAAAATATCTATTATCTCGTTCTTAACGATTGTCAGCGGGTGACGCGTTCCCAACTGAATGGGGTAGGCCGTGCGGGTGAGGTCGATATCATCACTGACAGTCTCCTGCGTCTCGCATTTTTCTTTCAGTTCATTGATACGACTGATAGCCAGCTGCTTCAGTTCGTTGATTTTAATACCTATCGTCTTTTTCTGATCTGCTGCAACATTTCTGAAGTCAGCCATCAGTTCATTGATTTCTCCTTTTTTACTAAGATACTTCAAACGCAGCTGCTCAATCTCCTCTGCATTCTGTGCAGAAAGATTGCTTACTTCTTTCAGCAGTTCATCTATTCTGTCTAAAATCATAATCGTTCTTGTTTCAATTGCCGTGCAAAGTTAGCATTTTTCTGCTAAACGAGAAAATTTAATAACTATTTTAGAGTGAAATTAGTGTAATTTGCTTAATTTTGCACCTCATAATCCACTTAGTGGTTATGTCTGATAAGAGTTACTGTATTTAGAATAGATGGATACGATAAGGTTAAATGGAGTGCTTCCCCATGTGTTTCTTCACAGAAAGACCGAGTTGCAAAGCGCGGTATGGAATCAGCAGATTCAGATCGGCAAGGGAGATTGTTATCTTGTTGAGGCGGCAAGTGGTCAGGGAAAGAGTTCTTTATGCAGTTTTATTTTAGGTTATCGCCATGATTATGACGGTAAGATAGAGTTTTGCCATTCTGGAGGAAAGGATGTTGATGCTAAACAACTAACAGCAAATCAATGGGCGGAAATCCGCAAACAGCATATCAGTTGTCTTTTTCAAGATTTACGTCTGTTCCCGGAACTTACAGCTTTGGAGAATGTGGAGATTAAGAATCGGCTGACCGGATTCAAGTCCCGGAAGTTTATCATGGATTGTTTTGAGCTGCTGGATATTGCCGACAAGACAGATGCGAAAGTCGGACAGATGTCGTTTGGTCAACAGCAGAGGGTTGCCTTGATCCGTGCATTGGTCCAGCCCTTTGACTTTATTCTTGCCGATGAACCGATCAGTCATCTGGACGATCAGAATGCTGAAGCTATGGGGCATCTGTTAGTGGATGAGGCAAGACAGCAGGGTGCCGGAATCATCGTGACAAGCATCGGAAAACACCTGAATCTCAAGTATGATAAAGTTTTGAAACTATGATCTGGAAATTACTTCGTAAACATATTAGCGTTCCGCAACTTGCAGGTTTTGTCCTTGCAAATCTGCTGGGAATGATTGTTGTCCTGATAGCTGTTCAGTTCTATTATGACGTAATGCCCGTGTTTACCGCAGAAGACAGTTTCATGAAAGGCAATTATGTCGTTCTAAACAAGCGGATTGGGACGTCTTCTGTTATGAACGGAAAGGATGAAACATTCACAGATGATGAAATCGAAGAGCTTCAGAATCAAAGCTTTATTACTAAGTTGGGACGTTTCACCACATCGGATTATAAAGTGGAACTTATGGTGAATGGCCCGGAATTCAGTAAAGGCAGCCAGCTGATGCCAATTAGCCTTGAGAGTGTCCCCAATGAGTTCGTGCCTTTTGATTCTGCCGGACAAGCAGCAAGACCAGATGTGATTCCTATTATTCTTCCGCGTTCATATCTGGCTATGTATAATTTCGGCATTGCGCCTAACAAATCGTTGCCAAAGATGAACGAAGGAATTGCCAGTATGATAGATTTTACCGTCATCGTACATGGCAACGGCAAGCAGGATCGTTTCAAAGGGAAGATCGTTGGATTTTCTTCACGCTTAAATGCCGTTCTTGTACCAGAATGGTTCATGAGGTGGAGTAACAGTCTATATGCGCCAAAAGAGAACACGAATCCTTCTCGTCTTATATTAGAAGTAGGCAATCCTGCCGATGAGAATGTTGTCGAGTTCTTTGAGAAGAATGATTATGAGGTGGAAGACAATACATTGGAAACAGAGAAGACAGTCTATTTCCTGCGTACAATCATATTGTTGGTGATGATCGTCGGGCTTATGATTTCTTTGCTTAGTTTTTACATCCTGATATTGAGTATATTCCTGCTTGTCCAGAAAAACTCTGAAAAGCTGGAAAACCTGCTGCTGATCGGTTATACACCTATGCAGGTCTCTCGTCCATACCAGTTGCTGACCATAGGCCTGAATGTGATAGTGTTCGGTGTCGCCGTAGTCGTCATGCTGTTTGTACGTAAGTATTATCTGGATATTATTGAAGTTCTCTTCCCCCAGATGGATTCTGGAAGTATCCTTCCATCACTTGTCATTGGCGCTTTACTCTTCTTGTTTGTCTCGTGCCTGAATATTATAATTATATGGAGAAGAATTCGTAGTATTCTGTGAAACAGCTGTTGGGTGAGAAAAAATGTAAACTAGACATTGCAAATAATATTTAAAAGGTTTGGAGAATTGCACAAAATATACTATCTTTGCGCAACAAATATAGAAATATTACGAATTAGTAAATTTGATACCAAAATCAGTTATGAGTCAAAAAAGAGTTTATACCTTCGGTAACGGAAAGGCTGAAGGTAATGCAAAAATGCGTGAGGAGCTCGGTGGAAAAGGTGCTAACCTTGCCGAGATGAACCTTATTGGTGTTCCCGTTCCTCCAGGTTTTACAATCACAACAGATTGCTGCAATGAATATTATGAGGTCGGTCAGCAGAAGATCATGGAATTGCTGAACGATGACGTAATGGCAGCTGTAAAGCATATTGAGGAATTGATGAATTCAAAGTTTGGAGACAAGGAGAATCCGCTGCTTGTTTCAGTTCGTTCAGGAGCACGTGCTTCCATGCCTGGAATGATGGATACCATTCTTAACCTTGGCTTGAATGACGAGGTTGCAGAAGGAATGGTGGCCAAGACACAGAATCCTCACTTCGTTTACGACTCATACCGCCGCTTCGTTCAGATGTACGGTGATGTGGTCCTTGAAATGAAACCTGTGAATAAGGAAGATATTGACCCGTTCGAGGAAATCATTGAGCAGGTGAAGAAAGAGAGTGGCGTCGTTCTTGATAAGGATCTCTCTGTTGAAGACTTGAAGAAGCTTGTTCAGTTGTTCAAGGTTGCTATCAAGGAACGTACAGGTAAGGACTTCCCCAATGATCCTATCGAGCAGCTTTGGGGTGCCATCTGCGCCGTGTTCCGTTCTTGGATGAACGAGCGTGCTATCCTGTATCGTAAGATGGAAGGTATTCCCGATGAGTGGGGTACAGCTGTTTCTGTGATGGCTATGGTCTTCGGTAACATGGGTGATACCTCTGCAACAGGTGTATGCTTCAGCCGTGATGCTGCCAATGGTGAGAATGTCTTTAACGGTGAGTATCTTGTTAATGCTCAGGGTGAGGACGTTGTTGCAGGTATCCGTACACCACAGCAGATTACAAAGCTGGGTTCACAGCGTTGGGCAGAGCGTGCCGGTATTTCTGAGGAAGAGCGTGCTTCTAAGTATCCTTCAATGGAAGAGGCTATGCCAGAGATCTATGCACAGCTGAATGGCATTCAGGAGAAACTGGAACAGCACTATCATGACATGCAGGATATGGAGTTCACCGTTCAGGAAGGTAAACTGTGGTTCCTCCAGACACGTAACGGTAAGCGTACAGGTGCTGCCATGGTGAAGATCGCCATTGACCTGCTCCATGAGGGTATGATTGACGAAAAAACTGCCATCATGCGTTGTGAGCCTAACAAACTTGATGAATTGCTGCACCCTGTATTTGACAAGGTAGCCCTTTCAAAGGCTAAGGTGATTGCTCAGGGTCTTCCTGCATCTCCAGGTGCTGCTTGTGGTCAGATTGTCTTCCACGCTGACGACGCTCAGGCATGGCACGAGGATGGCCATAAGGTAGTACTTGTTCGTATCGAGACTTCTCCTGAGGATCTTGCTGGTATGTCGGCTGCCGAAGGTATCCTTACCGCACGTGGTGGTATGACTTCTCATGCTGCCGTTGTTGCTCGTGGTATGGGTAAGTGCTGTGTATCTGGTGTAGGTGCACTGAACGTTAGTTACAAGGACAAGACAGTTGAAATCGACGGTGTTGTATATAAAGAAGGTGACTATATCTCATTGAATGGTTCAACAGGTCAGGTTTACGCTGGCGAAGTTCCTACCAAGGCTGCCGAACTGAGTGGTGACTTCAAGGAACTGATGGATCTCTGCGACAAGTACACGAAGTTACAGGTACGCACCAATGCTGATACTCCTCATGATGCACAAGTGGCTCGTGCTTTCGGTGCCAAGGGTATCGGTTTGACACGTACAGAGCACATGTTCTTCGAGGATAAGAAGATCATCGCCATGCGCGAGATGATTCTCTCTGAGACGGCTGAAGGTCGCGAGAAGGCTCTTGCAAAGTTGTTGCCTTACCAGAAGGCTGACTTCAAGGGAATCCTTGAGGCTATGGACGGTTGCCCAGTAAATATTCGCTTGCTTGACCCACCACTCCATGAGTTCGTTCCTCATGATCTTGCTGGTCAGGAGACTATGGCTAAGGAAATGGGCGTTGACCTCGCCACCATCCAGCGCCGTGTGAACTCATTGGCTGAGAATAACCCAATGCTTGGACATCGTGGCTGTCGTCTTGGTATTACATTCCCAGAAATCACAGCCATGCAGACACGCGCTATCCTCAGTGCTGCTTGCGAACTGAAGAAAGAGGGCAAGGATCCGAAACCCGAGATTATGGTGCCGCTGATTGGTATCCTCTATGAGTTGAAGCAGCAGAAGAGCGTTATTCAGAAGACTGCTAAGGAAGTGTTTGAAGAGTATGGAGTAGAGGTTGAGTTCGAGATTGGTACGATGATTGAGATTCCACGTGCTGCCTTGACCGCAGACCGCATCGCCACCGAGGCCGAATACTTCTCATTTGGTACGAATGACTTGACGCAGATGACCTTCGGTTACTCGCGCGATGACATCGCATCGTTCCTGCCCGTCTACTTGGAGAAGAAGATCTTGAAGGTAGACCCATTCCAGGTACTTGACCAGAATGGTGTTGGCAAACTTGTGAAGTATGCCGTTGAGAAAGGTCGCTCTGTTCGTCCAAATCTCCGTACGGGTATCTGCGGTGAGCATGGTGGAGAACCGACATCCGTTAAGTTCTGTGCCAAGATTGGCTTGAACTACGCTTCTTGTTCTCCTTTCCGTGTACCTATCGCTCGTCTTGCCGCCGCGCAGGCAGCTGTGGAAGAGTAAATCAACTCTGACATATTAAGTAAAGAGACCTGCCCAAAACGGACAGGTCTCTTTCTATTCTATCCTTTGATATTGCTCCATTTTTTTCTTGGGCAGTACCTTCGCTTCCCTCAATTTTGTTGCATTCCTCATGCGGATGGTTAAGGTGGTGTCGGCGGGATGGCTCAGGCGAACGGTTTCGTAGCCGATATGGCTCACTTGGATTGAGGCATTGGGGTAAGGCAGGCAGAGCTCGAAATACCCTGTGCTATCAGTCCTGACCAGCCCGGTTTCTGGGGTGGGTGTGTAGCCGACGAATACGATGGCACCAGTCAGGGGCTCATCTTTCTCATTCAGCACGATGCCTTCTATCTTTCGGCTATTGGCTATGATTTCCGGACAGTCGGCGGTATAGAGTTTGTCGACAGAATGCAGGTGCATCCAAAGCTGACGTTGTGACGTGATGGAAGTTGTGGAATAATAGACCTCAGCCCACCAATATGACGGTGCGTCAACGTCGGGATTGAACATGAAAGTGTTTACCTTTGCTTTCTCATATAATCGTTTCTGCATGTATCTACCGGTCAAATCATTCGGCTGCCCTTCTGCGACTTTTCCTCCATAGATGAATGCCAGCGTAACAATGCTGTCACCTTTAATTATTGACGATTCGGCACTGGTCGCAGCTTGCCGAATGTCGTCTACGACCTGGTTGAAATGTGTATCGTCTTTGAGAATCCATATTTCGCCGTTTTCATACCATGAATCATCATGGGTTGTTAGCACCACATCACGAATCAGAGGAACGTATGTGCCGTTTTTATCGCTGCCAATAGAACCAAAATATTCGTTCCGTCCAGCATAGCCACTGTGGCACTTGGCTGCCGTCAGTCCGAAGATGCGTTCTTTGATGGGGCTGTTGTAGATGTCGGGAGAGTAGTATTCTTGGTTGCTATTTTGCTTAAACCCTGCAAGGTACTTGTTCTTGAGGTAAGCCAGCCGACGCAACATAATTTCATTAGTGTGGAGTTGATTGACAGGTGTGAACGGCTTGGTTTGATAGTTTACCACAAGTCTGATATCCCTTCCTGTCAAAACAGATGGGTCAAATAGTACTGACTGCAAATCTTCTGTATGAAGGGATTGCTTGATGAATAATTGGTTCTTTTTAAAGAAATAATCATAGACACCAGCCATTGACCAATATGGCATTTCGCTTATATATTGCATAAAGTCCGCATCTACTTTCCCGTTGACAACCAATAGCACAGTGTCACGCTCCCATAAATATGGCAATGACTTACGCTCCTTTTTCGAAACGAAGTGGATGGGGAAATTCCCTGTAACACCGATAAGCCCCTGCAATGAGGCCTCCGCCATACTGAGTGAGTCGCTTCCAAGCCTCATGATATGGCCAGATTCCATGTCAGCCGAAGTGGGTACAATGGTAAGTTGGGCTATGCGCTTTTCCAATTGTTTGTCTTCCAAGGCGAGTTTAGATTTGCTATTGGAAATGGGAAATGTATCAAGTTCAGTACTTCCGAGTCTCATAACATTATCATCCTGCTGGCTTGTAGGTGTATCATCCTGCTGGAAGTTCATTGCTACTTTTTGTAGCCCTATAGGCCCCTCCGTGGCCTTTTCCATATCTGTATTCAAGACAAAGAGTAATGATATGGTAGCTGCAATGCCAATACCGATTGTCCATATGGCTGCATGTCGAAACCTTGATTTACTGTTTGTACCGATAACTTCGCGTTCAAACTGTGCCCACTCCTTGTCCACGTCGGGCATGCCAATTCTCTTGTCAATATCCTGCTGCTTCATCTTACTTTGCAATTTTAAGGGTTTTACGAATCTTTTCCAGTGAGCGCGTGATGTGCTTGTTCACTGCCGAGGCGCTGATGCCGAGGACGGTGGCCGTCTCTTCGTAGGTCATTTCCTCATCGTAGTGCAGACTCAGCACGCGCCTGTCCTGCTCCGTCAAGTTATTGTCAATGACTTGCTGAAGTTGCTGCAGCAGTTCCTCTCGTCCCTCGTTCTCGGTGGCGGCGATGTCCTGCCGAAGTTCATCCTCCATTTGTCGCTGCAACTGCCGCGAGCGTAGCGTGTGTAGGCACTGGTTGCGGGTGGCTGCCAGTAAGTAGCCGCGAATACTATCATCGGCCACCTGTGGTTTTCGTCGCCAGATTTGGACGAACACCTGATGCACCGCATCCTTGGCATCGTCGGCATTCTCCACCATCGAGAATGCCATGCGATACATGTGCGGATAGCTGTCCTTGAACAGGCGTTCAAACTCTTGCTTACTGTAATTCATAAATGTCTTTTGGCCTTTATTCGTATATAAGACCCTCGGACGTTCAAATCAAATACCCCTCATTGCAAATATTTTTTATTGAAAGCGTGAATTTTAATCTCTCTTTCCCTCCATCTTATCTATAAATGTCTCGTAGATGAGAGGATAAGCATCACTTGTATTAAATGATATGCCAGGACGCAATAGAGATTGCATATCATTAGTAAACTCAGGATCTTCCATCTTCTCCAGCATGTTATTGACATACTGCTTGTAAGATGGAGCCTTGTCTACAACAAACTCCATATATTTCTTGTAGCATTGAAGGACTTTATCAACATCTACATCCTTTCGTTGTAAAGCAACATAAAGATCAAAGAGGTCACGACCTTTCTTTCGCTGGTAAAGGGCACGAAGTTTAGTGCCCAGCAATTCTTCAAAATGATAGGTGGTTAGTTCGGCTTCGCCAGTGAACCAAGAGTTCTCGACTCGAAATGGAACTTTGGTCAAGCCAAGCACGTTAAAATGTTCGAAGCAATTGATTTCAACTTTCAGACGTATTTGTATCGTTGGCGGTATTTCTGACTCCACACGGAAAAGCATAGTGTTATTATATCGTTTCTGCTTAGTTACTCTATCTGGCAACCAGTCAAGAACTTCCCCTAATCGATACATTATAGGCTTGATAGGACCAGGAGCAATCTGAACCAAATCTATGTCTTCACTATACCGTGGCTGAGGAGACAGATAGAGTTTATGCAAAGCTGTTCCTCCTCGAAATGCCAACTGCGATGAAAGGAACTCATCACTAAAGATGGAAACCAAGGCACGACATATAATCAGGTCTTGCTCAATCTGGGCGTTATCAATCCAAGGTGCGTGATTACTCCATTGTTGTATGGCTGTTCTGTTAATCATAAATCATCTTTTTCAATTTGAACGTTTATATTTATCTTCCATCGACTATTTCTTTCGGAAGTATTATTTTCTGCCGATGTACTTAAAGGCATATACATGATAGAACCTGGTAAGTTTCGTATTTGTTCATACAATCCATCTGCCAGTTCATATTCTTCTACTACATGTTCAAGTATATACCCAAGCCGCTGCCAAGTCACCTTTTTTACAATGGAAGCAAGCGAAGCAAATTGGCTCTTCATGTTAATCTGTTCTGACAACTCTTCAAGTACCGTTGCTACGCGAGACAATCCTCCTATGTGCTGTTGATACTGAACAAGGTCGGCAGCAGTCAAGAGGGGATTGGAAATACGAATGGTTCCAGTTTCTGTGTTTTTTGTTATGAGAGCATCCTCTGGTAGTTCCTCGCGATAGAACCAGTCGATGATGACATTCCGTGTTGAAACGACCCGACGCTTTGGAAATGTGGTCATCACAGAGAATTGCTGGGGACGCTGATGAGCGGCACCAAGCAATTCGGCAGCACTGAGCATACATACATAGTAGGGCTTGCTGAGATAAGCCATCAACTGGTCAATATAATAGGTAGCAGGAACGGAACCACGTAAAACATATTGAACAGGGATGATAACATAGAAGCCACGATACACACTGGCTATGGTCTTGTTGGAACAGAGTCTGTATAGTTCGTTCTGAAGAATTTGCTCTGAAGAGTACATGCCTGTCTCTCTCACGTCCTCTATAGAAAACGTGGGAAATCCATGAATAGCTCTATCCTTTATCCACTTTTGTAACGTCATATTGAAGGGTTTTGGTGCAAATATAATAATAAATTCATTATAAACATGCGAATAATTCAAAAAAAAGTACTTTATTTTATGCTATTTTAATAAAAAACGGCATTTTGTCTCATTGAACTATCTTTTTTGGTGTCCAAAGTAAAGCATCCTCAGATAAAAGAGAAGTGTTTTCAGAAGGGGAGGGAACACTAGATGGCACATTCTCAGTAAAAAGAGAAATGTTAAATAACAAACCCATTCTGGAAGAAAAACGTGCACGATGAACGTTGTGTCAGGATAAAACATTAATTTTGTAAGCAAAATAAGCATAACGTGTTTGAACCACGGAGATGCAATCAGTGTTTAATAATTAATAGAATAAGAAATTAGTGACAAAGAATGAATAGTATGTTAGAAATAGAGAAAATCGGGTGCAGAATGTGCAGTTCATGCTCATAATGTTTCCCAAATGTTTCCTAGATTTCTGTAATGTACTGATAATCAGTCTCCGTTGGCTGCCGCGCAGGCAGCCGTTGAGGAATAATCGAAAGATGCTGAAAATTAGTGAAATACGAGGCAAGGATTTGGGAGACTGGTTCTTGCCTCGTTTTTTTTCTGGCACGTTATATAAGCTGCTTGAAACTTGTGATGAAATGCCATATATGTATTAATAGAAATTGGTAATGCGAAAGAATATAATTGTGTTATTTCTTTGTGTCGTAGTCTTTGTCTCTGATTTACGAGCACAACAGATTCAAGTCCAAGAACGATTTGAGTCTGCTTATAAAGAAATTGTAGCTATGCTTGAAGACAAGAAGGCATTGTCTATTAAAAGGAGTGTTTTTCTTGCAGAATGGGCGTATTTGGATGGAAATCTAGACTACGAGAGTGATTTCTGCCAGCCTATCCGAAAAGGAGCAGATTACATGAAACGTATGATTGTTGCCAATCGTTGGGAGAATTATAAGACTGCTAAGCAAATAGCCCTCTGTAACTATTTCTTTTATCCATGCTCAGGCAACGGTCAAAATCCATTTCGATATGATTTTAGCAAAGAATACTCTGAAGAAGATTGGCAACATCAATTAGTATCAGGAACACTAAAGACTCATAAAGGACAATGCCATTCGCTCCCATGGGCTTTCAAGCTGTATGCAGAAGAACTTGGAGCAAAGGCTTATATAGCACATGCCCCACGACATTGTTTTGTTATGTATAAGGATGAAGATAACTTGTTTCCTGAAGATTGGGTGAATGTTGAGGTTACTGCTCAACAGTATCAACCTACTTGGGGTATCAAAGAACATTTTGAGATAAAAGACTCTGCTATCATTGCCAGGACTTACCTTTCTCCATTAACAGATAAAGAAACCGTTGCCTGTCAATTAAGTGACTTGGCTTTAGCATATTATCATAAGTTTCTGCGTTATGATGAGTTTACATTAAAATGTGTAGATGCTTCTTTGAAATACTATCCAATGAATCCTAATGCGATAATTACTAAAGGTAAATCTTTGGATGCGCTTTTACAGAGGCATCTTGAACAGAATGGATATCTGCGAGATGCATATACCGATTCTATAGACTTACAATCGAGACAATGCATGCAGGCATTAAAAGCAGCCCATTGGACTCAAGAAACGGAAGAACTACGTAATAAGTGGAAGCAAAGTCCAGAAGACATAGAGAGAATCCGAAAGAATGTACAAATCATAAAATAAGATCATTATGAAAAGATTAAAGAAAGTCTTAATTTCAGTTGCTATCTCAATAGCAACAGTAAATGCAAATGCATGGCCCTGGATGTCACCGTATGCATATTGTTTCGGAAATCCGGTCAAGTTTATAGATCCTGATGGAGAAAGACCTAAAGCTTCTGAGGCTGCACTGATGGCAGCATATGTATATGGCGGAGATGTTAAGCAATACAAGGATCAATTGCAACAAGCAGGTTGGATAATTTCCCCTTTCCCAACATCAATCCAGATGAATTATACCCGTTTTGATCAAAATGGTTTGCAATCTGCATTATTTCAACGCACATCAAAGGATGTTACCGAATATGCATATGTCTATGCTGGTACCAATTCTGTTGAAGATGCAGTTGAGGATGTAGCACAACTTGCAGGTGCTGCACCTCAATACCACACAGCCATTTATAATGCAAGAACATTATCTAATGAGTTAGGGAATAGTGAATTGACATTTGTAGGGCACTCACTTGGAGGAGGAGAAGCAATAGCCTCAAGCATGGCAACAGGTAGGGCTGCTATAACATTTAATCCTGCTGCAGTTAGTGGGTTAACAAAACAATTGGAAGGATTGAATAAAGTTCCTAATGTTGTGAATTACCGTGCTATAGGTTCAAAAATCGGTATTGGTAATATTAGATTGGGAGGAGACATGCTGAATAATCTTCAAGAAAAGATAGGACTATCTCTTCCTGGTAAAACAATAGGAATTCCAACAGGTATAATACCGACTCATACTATAGATGATTTTTTGAAACATAAACTTCCAGAGCCATGAAAAGATTGTTAAAATGGGTATCTCCTATTTTTCTTCTTTTATTTCATTCTTGCGTTTATCATAGCATAACACACATGAACGAAGAAGAACTGGAATGGGTAACAAATAGACATGAAGGTGAAATCTTTATTTTAAAGTCTCAGACCGGTATTCTAGACACCGTCACGATAAAGGAAATTACTATTCATAATTCTTTGAATCCTATCAACTGGGGGTACTTTAATACAAGCAATAAAGACTATATAGCAACAGCAGATGTGCGATATATTCTTAGCTCTAATGCAGGAGGAATTATGCATATCGAAAAGAGAAGCAAAGACGGACCTATTAGTTTCTCTTCTGTATTAATTGAAGGATGGGCATATGACATCCCCTTGAATGCAACAAGTTTACAGATTGATGGTATTACCATAAACGACATCATGTCTTTTGAGAACGAGAAATCAGATTCAGATGACATTAAAAGCTATTTTTGGAGCAAGAAGTACGGACTTGTACAATACACATTCCAAGACGGAACCGTTTTTTCAAGGATTTTGAATTGAGTTTACCCTTAATCAGATGAAGAAAGACTATATTATGTAAGTGGATTCTTGCAGAAGAATACGATTCAGCAACGTGCAGAACGTGCAGAATGCACGAAAATTGCAGCCCAAATGTTGACCAGTCCAAACGTAATCCATTAAAAATCAGCATAATAGCCTCAAAATTAACCGCCGCGCAGGCTGCCGTTGAGGAGTAAACTACAGAATGCTGATAATTTGCGAGATACGAGGCAAGGACTTGGTAAATAGGTGTTTGCCTTGTTTTTTACTGATATTTTGCACGCTACGTGTGTAGATCTTGTATAGAATTGTCGAATGATTCTTAGATGGAAATTGTATATGCGTAAAAGTATAATATTTTTACTTCTTTGTATTGTACTCTTTGTTCCAGATTTAAGAGCACAACGGGTTCAAATGCAGCAGCGATTCGAGTCTGCATACAAAGAAATTGTAGATATGCTTGAAGACAAGGAGCCACTGTCTATTAAAAGGAGTGTGTTTCTTGCTGAATGGGCATATCTTGAAGGGCATCTCGATTTTGAGCAAGATTTTTGTGAACCGTTGCAAAGAGGGGCACAATACATGAGGAGACTAATCACTGCAAATAAGTGGGAAAAATATAAGACTGCAAAACAGATTGCAATCTGTACATTCTTCTTTCAATCATTATCAGGGAATAACAATACTATGTTTTCTTATGATTTTAGTAATGAGTATCCTGACGAAGATTGGCATCATCAATTAGTATCAAGAACCCTAAAGACGCATAAAGGACAATGCCATTCGCTCCCATGGGCTTTCAAGTTATATGCAGAAGAACTTGAAGCAAAAGCTTATATAGCACATGCCCCACGACATTGTTTTGTTATGTATAAGGATGAAGATAACTTGTTTCCTGAAGATTGGGTGAATGTTGAGGTTACTGCTCAACAGTATCAACCTACTTGGGGTATCAAAGAACATTTTGAGATAAAAGACTCTGCTATCATTGCCAGGACTTACCTTTCTCCATTAACAGATAAAGAAACCGTTGCCTGTCAATTAAGTGACTTGGCTTTAGCATATTATCATAAGTTTCTGCGTTATGATGAGTTTACATTAAAATGTGTAGATGCTTCTTTGAAATACTATCCAATGAATCCTAATGCGATAATTACTAAAGGTAAATCTTTAGATGCTCTTCTACAGAGACATCTTGAACAGAATGGACATCTTCGAGATGAATATACTGATGAGATTGATGCTCAATCTAAGCAATGCCTACAAGATTTAAGAGCTACTCATTGGACTCAAGAAACGGAGGCACTACGGAGTAAGTGGAAGCAAAGTCCAGAAGACATAGAGAGAGTCCGAAAGAATGTACAAATCATAAAATAAGATCATTATGAATAGATTTAAGAAAATTTTAATAGCAGTTGCTATTTCATTGTTAACAATAAATGCAAATGCATGGCCTTGGATGTCACCGTATGCATATTGTTTCGGAAATCCCGTCAATTTTATTGATCCAGACGGACGAGAAGTTCATCCTGCTGATAATAATGCATATGTTATGCTGCTTAATACAATTTCTCCAGATGCCAGAGAATATGTAGTTTTAAATGAAAGTGGCAATATTGATTTGGCGACTATGCAATCTCATAATAGTGAAAGTCAAAATTATGCAGAACTAGTGGACTTGGTGTCTTCAGACATAACTTACAATATCTATGTTCAAACCGATTATTCCTACAAGGACAATGTTGGAAATATAAGTAGCGGCAGTTTGTCATATTCTGCACCTGATATTGAATTTGCAGATCCTAATTTTATGTCTCCATCTGGTCTTACTACAGGAGAAGCCGGGAAATATGGTATAACATTACTGCCTGGTCAAGGAATGAGTGGTGTGAATTCACCTACTCATGATGTCCATACATATATACATCCTTCTTTATCTCCTATAGGTAAAGCGGAAGCATTAAGTCATGAGTTATATGGTCATGGGTCTTTGTACAATCAATATAGAGATAGACGAGTTTCTGGACACGACTATAGAAATACAAGTAGAGACCACAATAATATATTAAGAAATAATATTAAAAGGGCTAGAATGGAAACAGTTTCATATTTCAAGTAATATATGGGAAGATTAAAAATACTATTAGTGTTATTAATGATAACATCACAATCTTTATTTGCTTTTGATACAAAAATAGACACCATAGTGGTAAACTATGATACTTGCCAAGTGCATCAAATTGTTGTCACTATTTACAACAACAATAGCGAAACCTTGTGGATATGGTATGACCATAATGACTATGGTAAAGATTACCGAAAGGCCATAAAGTATTATCTAATGAAGCGAAAGGGTGATTTCTCCATTTTTGATATCGGAACCGACCCTAATATGAAAGGGGAATGGTGGCGTCCTAGCGCACCAAATGATTGTTTTGTCAAATGCCTAGAACCTTGTAATTCTTTCTCAATGATTCTTTACAAAGAAACAACTCCTTCACTTGACTATAGTGATTGCAATTGTGTCATCAGCGGCATTAAGATTTTTAGTAATCAACAGATAAAGGAAACTTGTCCTGGAATTGAAGAACCATATAGTGTAAAGCGGATTTCCTATCCATACAATATTATTGCGTTTCCAATTATTCAGTGAATACTAATTGGAATCAAGATAAAGATCAGATGAGAAAAGACTATATTACGTAAGTGAATATTCTAGCAGAAGAATACGAGTCAGCAACGTGCAGAACGTGCAGAATGCACGAAAAATGCATCCAAAATGTTGACCAGTCCTTATGTAAGTAACTGATAATCAGCTAAAAGTTGTCTATATTAGCCGCCGCCCAGGCCGCCGTAGAGGAATAATCGAAAGATGCTGAAAATTAGCAAAATACGAGGCAAGTACTTGGCGAGCAGGTACTTGCCTCGCTTCTAATAAAAATAGTGAAACTATATATGCATAAGATAACAAGTCTAATCATGCTCTTTCTGTTAGTCACAAGCAAGATAACAGCAATGAGCAGTGACACCATATATTATGAGTGCCGAGAGGAACTCTCGTTTGATACTATTCCATATATGGTAAAAGACCAAGCGTTTCTTGATGGACTTAACGAATTCCAGTTGATGCTTAATGGCAAGATATCTTATTCTCTGAAGAGAGCAGAGTTTATCGTTGAGTGGGCATATTCTGGTGGCAATATGAATTACGAGAAATTCTGCCATAACATTGATAGCGTAGCGTATATATTGAAGCGATTTATTGAAGTGAATGATATCCTGCAATACAAGACAGCTCCGAACTTTGCTCTGTTTGAGTATTTCACCAAGCCGAGTCCAATGAATGCCAATAAAGCCTTTAGTTATGACTTTGAAGATTTTACAGGCAAGAAAGATTTCAGGAAATTGTTCATTACTAAAGTGATGAATACTCATACTGGCCAATGCACTTCACTACCTTTATATTATAAGATTCTTTGCGATGAACTTAGTGGTCAATCCTCCCTTGCTTTTGCACCAAAACACATGTATGTAAAACATGTTGGAGAAGATGGCAAATGGGTGAATATAGAACTCACAAATGGCCATTTTGTTCGTGACGAGTGGTTAATACAAACACATCAAATCAATACAGAAGCAATACGCAATGGAGTGTTTTTAACGGCTCTATCTGACAAGGAGAACATTGCCTTTATGATAACGCAATTAGGCAAAGCCTATCAGCAAAAATACAAATCATGGGATTATTTCCCTTTGCGGTGTGCTGAAGAGGTGCTTAAAGTATTACCTGACTTCTGCGATGCTCTTGTCTTGAAATTCTGCGTGCATCAGCAGTTAGGTTTTGATTACTTGGAAAGATACGGACAAGTACGTACACACTATTCGGATTACAATTACTCTGAATTCCAACGTATGACGAACAGACTAGACAGCCTTGGTTATTCCCAACAAACAGATGAAGAGTACAAACAGAGTGTGGAGAAAGCATTGAAGGATATTGAAAACGAAACCAAAGAATAACGAATATGAGAAAAGTTAATCCATTAGAACCACAAAAGATTATCACAATGATGCTCTTTCTCATGAGCATATGCATAAAAGTATCTGCCCAAAGCCCATACGCTATGTTTGGAGATAACTCTAAAATGCTCGAAGCAAGGAGGGGGTCTGTTCCAAGCATATATCGTGTAGGAATACAATCAAATAATGGCGTAAACCTTTATGCAGACTTTGACCTGAATAAAGGTCTGGCAACATTGTATGATGCAGAAGGTAACATTCTCCGACAAGACAGTATCGGTGAAAATACGAAGGCGATGTTTATAACCATAGATCCTCACGCAGAGAGTTATTATCATTTGAGTCCATATAGCTATTGTGGTGGAAATCCTGTTAATGCAATTGATCCTAATGGAATGGACATATATATGCTTTTCTATACAACAGGGAATGGACGTGGTGATGAAATGTTCAAATCTGCAGCAGAAACAAGGAAATATGATATAGAGCACAGTGATTTGTTTGATGCCGCAAATGATATAGTTTTGATGTGTGGTATTCAAGATATTGGCACTATAGGTTCATTAGTTAGCAGTGCTGTTGAGGCGTATGGTGATACTTTTGGTAAAACTGCAGAATTTAGCATTTGGTCACATGCAGGTAAAGATGGTCCTACTGGAACTATAGCAACAAGCCATAATGCTCTTGATGGTAAACAAATGACATTAGAAGGTTGGGGCAATATTGATTTCAATTGGGCTTCAGGTGCCAATGCTAATTTTTATGGATGCAAGACAGGTGTAGGCGACAATAGTAATCCTTCTTTTTCCACGAGAATATCATCATTAAATAATTATAGGAATGTAAATGTACATGGTCAGACCTCGTCAGCTTACCCATCTATTTATACAAATATTAGACAAAATAACCAAGAAATGCTTAATGGGACATTTTCATATCCGACTTATATGGTTGGAGGATCATCTCTTGGGATTGTAGGGCGTTTTTTCCCTACTTGTACTCAAGCAAAACCTATGCGAACAAGTAGGAACGGAAGGGGAATTGTAGATAGATATTATCAACCAGGTGCGCATCGTTAGTTATGAAAAAAAGAAAGACTTTTATTACTGCGGTATCTTTATTCTTTGTCGTCTCGATATGTATGTTTACGGTAAGGAATAGCATTATAAAAGAACATGATTGGAAGGTAACTAGTGGAGCAAGTCTGAAGAATGATTTCATTTCTTTTTCTGAAGACTCTGTAAATAGTTACAGTTGTCCATTGATTAGAGAAAATGGAGAAATAATAGCCATCGCTTTAATCCAATTTGAAGGAAGGTTGCTTGTCTTTTCAACAAAAGAAATGGCCTTTTCATTCTTAATGTACATTTAATTTAGGTAATAATATCGCAGTTGGCACAGAATAATCTCTTATACGTATGAAAGTTCAGCATTCGCTGGACTTTTTTCATATCTTTGCTATAGTTTAAAAAACAATAGCAATATGATTAATTTCAAGAAGTTCAACAGCGTTATACAAAGATAGACTACTCACCAGCATGGGAATTGAATGAGAGAGTTATTGATTTTCTTTTCTTCAGTAATGAAGATATAGGCAATCATGAAGATTCTTGCAAATTATTTGAGAGGATGTCGAAGTACAATCTTATCCGCGGAGAGGCATTCATCAGTGGTGAATGTGTATCTACAATCGAGGATTCTGGATTCACCAATATCGAACAGGTAATAACAAGGCTTCTTTTGTCTTTGTCTGATGACATACCCCGTCCTTTCAAAGTTCAATTAAAGATAACCAATCTCGATAAGACAAAAGTTCAACTGTACCAGAGAATGCTACAATAGGAGATATGAGTGTTTTGCACGTCAAAGAATAATATCAAGAATTGCTAGTTACAAAGATGTTTTCCGACGAAAACAGAGCTAGAACGTCGCATAATATGCGATTATTTGCGGATCTGTTTGGCTATTCGACATTAATTTAGTATCTTTGTCGCAGAATTTGCGACGTTAGTCACTGTTTTATGTTGCACAAAGTACAAATACGTTATGTATATACACGAAAGAGATAATTGGACGGACTTCCGTTGGGACACGTCCCAAGTTTCACTCCTTCAGGAAAAAGTATTCCGTAAGCAGGGCTTGCTTTATGGCAGGTTGAGTTCATTGGGCTTTGACAGCAAACTCCGTGCTATGGCAGAGAATCTGACTTACGACGTGGTATATTCTTCAGAGATAGAGGGCATACGTCTGAACTTGGACCAGGTTCGCTCTTCCATTGCCCGGAAGCTTGGAATCGAGAACGTGAAATACACCGCGCCATCTCATTATGTCGATTCTGTTGTTGGTGTGATGCTTGAAGCAGTACAGCTCTATGACACTCCTCTTAGCAAAGAGAAACTATGTGCTTGGCAAGCTGCATTTTTCCCTTCAGGCTATAGTGAAGGCAGCCAGATAGAAATAGGCCAGTACCGCACAAACGAGGAGCATATTGTCAGCGGAATGTTTGGGCGCGAGAAAATTCACTATATTGCTCCTTCTCCTGACCGTGTTGAAGAGGAGATGGAAAAGTTCCTCATCTGGTTTGATGGCGAGGAGCCAGTGAGTAGCGTCATTCGTTCTGCCATTGCCCATTTCTGGTTTGTGAGCATTCATCCCTTCGAGGATGGCAATGGCCGGTTGGCCCGCATCCTTTCAGACATGCTTCTGGCTCGTGGAGAAAAGAGTGAGTTCCGTTTCTACAATGTTTCATCACAGATTAACAAGGACAAGAATCACTACTATGAGATTCTTGAACGTATGCAGCATGGCGATGGTGACATCACAGAATGGTTGACGTGGTATCTGCAGAAATTGGTAGAAGCACTCGATGAGGCAGATACTATCGTCACCGCAATCTTAAACAAGAGTTTCTTCTGGCAGAAGGCATCGGCAGTACCAATGACCGAACGTCAGACCCAGATGCTCAATCTCTTTCTTGACGGCTATGAAGCAAAGATAACGTCAAAGACATGGGCAACATTGGCAAAGTGCTCGAAGGACACGGCCATACGTGACATACAGGATCTTGTGGATAAGAATATCCTGATAGAAGACATTCCCGGAGCCAAACGTCCAAGTTACTCCATCGTCTATGATGCTGAGGACATGACGCAATTCTTCACGGATGTAAACATTGTTGAAGAGAATGGCATTCAATACATCAAAGCATTGTTCAAGGGAAAGAAGCCTGTCTGCGAAAGAGTTCTGAAACTTGATGCAGAGCGCTACCAGAAAGGTGATTTGCCATTAGCCAATCTACTCAGTAAATACTGCTCGTATATCGCTGCTGGACATCAGAGCATTTCTTTATGAATAGCTTGAAATCATAGTTTCTGGCTGAAATACAAAAATGAAGATAATACCTGTATATAAATTCTATAAGCACAAGTATGGCGACGAGCTGCTGGTGGATGTCATCAGCTACGAGAAGATGATGCCCGACATCAGGCGGACGCTCGTATTCAGCGAGACCTTCTACAGCATCACACTGGTGCTGGAAGGTTCTGACGTGATTGCCGTCAACGGAAAATCGCGCCGGCTGGAAAAGGGACTGATCATCTGCTCCATTCCAGGCGAGGTATGGTCATTCGAGGCAGAACCGCAGATAGAGGCCTTGAACCTGATATTCGAGAAGGAGTTCCTGCTCTCGTTCTTCAGCGACCCTCACTTCCTCGAACGCTTCAGCTATCTGCAGGCAGACCGCAGCAGTCCGTTCTTGATGGCTGACGAGGCCGCTTTCGAGCGCATCCTCACTCTCTATCAGGAGATGCGCCGCGAGATAACAGACTATGCCCAGAAAGACCAGCACATCCTGCGCGCCATGCTCTACGAAACGATGATGCTTCTGCAACGGGTGCCGATGGTGGATGCAGAGCAAGTGGAGACCGTTCAGCGCAGTCTGACGGACATCCCCGTGAGCCGCTATGTGGATGACTTCGTACAACTCGTAAGTGACCACTTCCGCGAGGAGCACGGCACGGAGTTCTATGCCGACCGCCTCTGCATCACGCCCAACTACCTGAACAAAATCGTGCGCCAGTCGCTCGGCAAGTCGGCCAAGACCTACATCCTCGACCAGATACTGGCCGAAGCCTGCCGACAGCTGAAATACACCACGCTCCCGGTGGCCGACATCGCCGTCCAGCTGCACTTCGATACTGCTACCTACTTCGTCCGCCTGTTCAAGAAACACATGGCGATGACACCTTTAGAATTTCGGGAAAAAGGATAGTCCCGAAAAGTGACATTTCCGTCGCTGTTTGTCTTGCAATGCATTGGGGAAAAGGCCGTACCTTTGCAGCGTAAAAAATGACACTGCGATTCTGGCATCACCTCGGCATAGCTCAAGCAAGCTTGGCTCTGCTCTCGGTTCGCACAGAATTGCACCCGAAAACAAGCAACAATAAAAAGCAAGACAAATATGAAGACAATTTATGATGTATTCAAACAGCAAGTGACGGCACAGACAGATGCTGTGGCCGTGATGGACGAGAAGAAGTGCCTGACGTATGGCGAACTGGACGCGTTGGCAACTGAAATAGCTGATGGTTTTCCCGTGAAGCAGCCCGCCAAGGTGGGCATTGTGATGAGCCACTCGGTAGAGATGATTGCCACCATTCTGGCAGCATTGAAGTCGGGGGCTGCGTATGTACCCGCCGAACCATCCTTCCCCAAGGAGCGCATCAAGTATATGATGGAGGACTGTGACTTTGTGGTGACGGACAAGGGCATACAGCATATACATAACAATATAAATAAGGTGAGCGACCTCGCCTACATCCTCTACACCAGCGGTACGACAGGCAAGCCCAAGGGCGTGATGGTGACAAACGAGAATGTGCTGCACTACGTCCGTGCCTTCCAGCATGAGTTCAATCCCCAGCCGGGCGACCGTATGCTGCAACACTCCGTCTGCTCGTTCGACATCTTCGTGGAGGAGGTCTTTACGACTTTGCTCAGCGGTGCCACGCTCTGCATCCCCTCGGAAGAGACCAAGGCCGACATCCACCGGCTAATGGATTACATCGAGCGCAACCAAGTGACGATGCTCAGCAGCTTTCCTTATTTATTATTAGAGATTAACAAACTTCCCCGGATTCCTCATTCATTGCGCCTGTTGATTAGCGGTGGCGATGTCATCCGTGCCAAATACATCGATCGTCTGAGCACGCAGGGCGTGTTGATCTACAACACCTACGGCCCCAGCGAGACCACCGTCTGCGCCTCCTACTTCCGTGTGGACAATGCCCAGCCGTTGGCCGACGGGACATTCCCGATTGGCAAGGCCGTCCTCGGCACGAGCATCGAGATTCTCGATGACCGTCTGCAACCCGTAAAGGACGGCGAGACAGGCGAAATCTGCATCTTCGACAACGGCATCTCCCTCGGATATCAGGGCGATGTGCCTGAAAATGCCAATTTCACCACGATGCCCGATGGCCGTCGCGTCTATCGCAGTGGTGACCTCGGCTATGTGCTGCCCGACGGGAATCTGGCCTTCCTCCACCGTAAGGACAAGCAGGTGATGATTATGGGCAAGCGCGTGGAGAGCGATGAGGTAGAGAACGTGCTGTGCGACCAGCGGGAGGTGGAGACTGCCGTGGTGTGTCCGCAGACCGACACCGACGGGCTGTCGTACCTCGTCGCCTATGTCGTACCTCGCAGCAAGCGGTTCAGTCTGAACACGCTGAAGCGCTCGCTGGCCGACCATCTCACTTCGTTTATGATTCCCGAGTTCTTCGTCACCATGCCCTCGCTGCCGATGACTCCCAACGGCAAGGTGGACCGTCGGGCTCTGCCCATTGCGAGAAAGGAGGGGCGGCTCTATGCTTAACGACATCACCATCCGTCAGGCATCGCTCGATGACCTTGACCTTTTGATTCAATGGCGCATGGAGGTGCTGCATTGCGTATTCTCCATCCCCGCCGATGCTGACACCGCCGAACTCCGTAAGCAGAACATTGACTACTATCGCAAGGCATTGTCCAATGGCAGTCATATCGCCTGCTTCGCCGTAGAAGACGAGGCGGTCGTGGGCTGTGGCGGATTGTGCCTCTACGATGAGATGCCCTCGCCTGACAATCCCACAGGTCATTGTGCTTATTTGATGAACATCTACGTGCGACCTGAGCATCAGGGACACGGCACAGGAAAACGCATTGTCCGCTGGCTGGTAGGCGTAGCACTCTCCCGTGGCATCAAGAAGATCTATCTCGAAACCTCCGAAGCTGGCCGTCTGCTCTACTCGGTTCTCGGCTTCAGTGACATGAAGGACATGATGCATTTGTCATTTTCAGAATAAAATCGTAATTTTGCAACGAATATGAAACAAATTGTAGAAATCGGCGGGCGTGAGTGCCTGCTGTATAACGAAGGCGAGGAGCCAAAAGTGTTACTCATCCAGACGCTGGGCGCACAGGAGCGTGGCAGCATTGACAGCGAGGTGGCCATGATTAGCGAGGCTTCGGGAACATCGTTCGTGATGGCAGCCTTTGCCATCGGCGACTGGGAGGTGGAACTCACACCGTGGCACGACCCTGCCGTTTCGAAGCGTCAGGCCGTGGGCGAACATGCGGGAGAGTCGCTCCGTTATATCACAGAAGAATTGATTCCCTATTTGCATCAGGAATACGGCGAGATTCCCATTGTCTTAGGCGGCTACAGCCTTGGCGGTCTCTTTTCCCTTTGGTCAGGCTCGGAGTCCGATTGTTTTGCTGCCATTGCAGCGATGTCACCCTCGGTGTGGATTGCAGGATGGCAGGACTATGCCAGCCAGCATCCCGTCAAGTCACCCTATGTCTATCTCAGCCTTGGTGACCGCGAGGAGCACTGTCGAGACAAGGCCATAGCACAGGTGGGCAATAACATCCGTTGGGAACATGAACACCTGAAGCAGACGCTCGGTTCCGACCACACGACGCTGGAATGGAATACGGGCAATCATTTCGTGGATGGTGCCCGCCGTACCGCCAAAGGCTTCGCATGGTGCATTGACAAGGTGTGCCAGAGATGAGCCAGATGTGGAATCTGTGGCATGGATGCCATAAGAAGAGCGAAGGTTGTCAGCACTGCTATGTCTATCGGCGCGATGCAGAGTTTGAGAAGGACTCGAACGTGGTGCATAAGACAGCCTCGTTCAACCTGCCCGTCCGTCGTGACCGTCAAGGACAGTGGAAGGTGTCACCAGGCACGCTGATGTGGACGTGTTTCACATCAGACTTCTTTATCGATGAGGGTGATGCTTGGCGCGAAGAAGCTTGGCTGATGATTCAGCGTAGGAGTGATCTGCACTTCTACATCGTCACTAAGCGGCCAGAGCGGATAGTCTGTTGTTTGCCAGAGGATTGGGGCAATGGCTATGAAAATGTCACCATCTGCTGCACGATGGAGAATCAGCGCCGTACAGACGAGCGACTGCCCATCTTTCGCGAACTGCCTATTCGTCATAAAGCTATCATCTGTGAACCGCTGTTGGAGCGTATTGACTTCCGTGGTGGTCTTGGTTCGTGGAGTGAACTAGTGACCGTTGGTGGAGAGTCTGGCCGTGATGCCCGTGTGTGTGACTATGACTGGGTGCTCGATATCCGCAGCCAGTGCGTCGAGTCAAATGTCCCATTTCATTTCAAGCAGACGGGGGCGTTGTTCCGAAAGAATGGCCGTCTGTATCGCATCCCCCGTAGTCAGCAGATGGCGCAAGCCCGGCGTGCCAATATCGGGTTCCAGACAAGTCATATTGCAGGGAATCATCAATAGTCCCGAAAAGTGACATTTCAGTCGCTGTTTGTCTTGCAATGGTATGGGGAATTTGTCGTACCTTTGCATCGTCAAAATAAGAAACAATATGGTGAAGATACAAGAAATTGAAGTGAAGTCGGTGATGACGAAGTCGAATCTGCCGGTGGCCGACTTCTCGGTGAATCCATACGTGGGCTGTCTGCACGGCTGTAAGTACTGTTATGCCTCGTTTATGAAGCGGTTTACGAACCACCCAGAGCCGTGGGGCGAGTTCATCGACGTGAAGTACTGGCCAGAGATCAAGAATGTCAAACGGTATGCAGGCAAGGAAGCCTTCTTCGGCTCCGTGACCGACTGCTACCAGCCGCACGAGGCGAAGTATAAGCGCACCCGTGCCTTGTTGGAACAGCTTCAGGGCAGTGGCATCAGCGTGAGCATCGCCACGAAGTCTGACCTTGTGTTGCGTGACCTTGACCTCATCAAGACCTTTCCCCATGCCCGTGTGTCGTGGAGCATCAACACGCTTGACGAGTCGTTCCGCCGTGAGATGGACGTGGCCGTCAGCATCGAGCGCCGCCTGGATGCCATGCGCCAGTTCTACGAGGCTGGCGTAGAGACCACTTGTTTCATCTCTCCGATATTCCCCGGCATCACCGATGTCGAAGCCATCATCCGCAAGGCCAAGGACTGCTGTAACCTCGTTTGGCTGGAGAACCTGAATCTGCGTGGCGACTACAAAGGCAAGATTTTCGCGTGGATTCACGAGCATCACCCCGAACTGGACCAGCTCTACCATGACATCTACACGAAGAAAGACCGCTCCTACTGGATGCAACTCGACATGCAGATGCGGGCATTCTGCAATACCGAGGGATTACCATACGTCCGCAATGACGACTCCGTGCGCTCCAAGCATGGCGAACCGCCCGTGGTTGTTAACTATTTCTTCCATGAGGAGATAGTGAATAGAGGAAAATAAGAAGCATTTCATCATCGCAATATATACATGCATCTCTAAACCTAAAATGTCAAACTCAATCATTATGGATAGGGTTTACTTTACCTTATTATACATAAGAACATCTAAACTTAAACCTAAACTTACACCGCAAGAATCCATCCGTTTTTCTTTTAATTGAAGCCAATAATGGCAAGATGATATGTCAGTTCGTCTATATATGTTAAAAAACAAACACATTCTGCAAGAAAAACGTGCAGAATGAACGTAAAGTCAGAAGAAATCACTAACTTTGTAAACAAAGTTTGCAGAATGTGCTTTAGGGGTTATCTCATCCCACCCAAAAAGGAATCTTCATCATTAATCATAAGAAATGGATACGCTGAAAAACATTCTCATTGGTGCCCTCGTCTGTCTGGCATGTACCTCTTCGGCTTTGTCTCAGGCCACCGTCCGTGATTGGGAGAACCCACAGGTGGTGGGAATCAACAAGCTGCCCTATCATGCGACGTTGCAGCTGCCTTCTCGCGAATCTGAATGCAAGGAAATCATATCACTCAATGGGCAGTGGCGCTTCTATTGGTCCGCTAATCCGGACGAGCGGCCCGCAGACTTCTATCGAACTGATTTCGATGTCAGCCAGTGGAATCACATCATCGTGCCGGGAAACTGGCAGATGCAGAACTTCGGTAAGCCCATCTATACCAACTTTAAGTTTCCCTTTCAACCGAATCCTCCCAGCGTGACCAGCGAACCGCCCAAAGAGTGGTATGCATACAACCACCGCAATCCCGTGGGTTCCTACGTCACCTTTTTTAATCTTTCGCGCAAGGAGCTGACACAGAATATCATTCTCCACTTCGGCGGCGTGAAATCGGCCTTCTATGTGTGGGTAAACGGACAACAGGTGGGTTACAGTCAGAACTCCATGTCGCCCGCTGAGTTCGACATCACACGCTACGCCCGAGAAGGACAGAACCGCCTTGCAGTGGAAGTGTATCGCTGGAGTGATGGAGCCTATTTGGAGGACATCGACATGTGGCGTCTGAGTGGCATCTTCCGCCCTGTGCAGCTCTGGGTGAGGCCGCCCGTGCATATCAGCGATTACTATGTTACGGCTATCCCCAACACAGATTTCAGCATCGCAGAGGTCAAGGCCGATGTGGAACTGTGCAACACCAGCCGCAAAAGCGTGAAGGACCTGAACGTGGCCTTCCTCATTGAAGGGAAGGAAATCAAGGGTAGCGTGCATCGCCTTGCGGCCAAAGACACGATGCACGTGCAACTTCGTTGTGAGCTTCGGCATCCGCGTCTCTGGTCGGCAGAGAAACCACACCTCTATCCCTTTGCTGTTGAACTGCGTGACAGCAAGGGGACGACCATAGAACATTTTGACTATCACATCGGTGTAAAACGTATAGACATCGTGGGTGAGGTCTTCAAAATCAATGGACAGAACGTGAAACTGCGTGGCGTCAACCGTCATGACCACCATCCTCGCATGGGCCGCTACGTCGATGATGCCACTTGCGAACTGGACATCAGACTGATGAAGCAGGCCAATATCAATTTCCTGCGTACCACGGTCTATCCCCACACAGCGCTCATTTATGAGTTGGCAGACCGTTATGGTCTCTACGTCATGGACGAAGCTTGCAATGAGAGCCACGGCTTCGGCATCGGAAACAAGGATATGGGCGACAATCCTACGTGGCTAAAGGCACATGTAGATCGTGCTTCCTCGTTGGTACTGCGTGACCGCAACCATCCTAGCATCATTCTTTGGAGTCTGGGCAACGAGGCAGGAGCTGGAGCAAACGCAAAAGCCATGCGCGATACCATTGTTGCCTTGGATCCAACACGTCCACCTTTCTACGACAGCGACCGTCGCTACTCTGCCATCTACGACGACAGCTACCTCTACCCCGAAGAAATGCGACAGGTGGCAGAACGCGTCAGCGACCGTCCGTTCATGATGCGAGAGTATCTTCATTCAATGGGTAATTCCACTGGCAATATGCAGGAATACTGGGATATTATCTACGCTGATTCCAGCATTCTTGGAGCTGCCATTTGGGATTGGGCGGATCAAGGGCTGGCCAAGCCTATCGACGGTGGCCCCCTGCGTTTCTCCGCCGATCTGTCCTTGCAGTCCGACGAGTTCTGGGCCTACGGCGGCGACTTCGGCGACCAGCCCAATGACGGACGATTCCTCATCAACGGCATTGTAGGCCCCGACCGCACGCCTCATCCGGCATACTATGAGGTGCAGCACGTCTATGCTCCTGTACAGTTTGAGCGAGAGGGCAATGGCAACGTGAAGGTCATCAACCGCGACTGCTTCACCGACCTCAGCGAATACGACTACACCTACGACACGTTGCGCTACGGCAGTGAGACCGTGCTGAACGTCTATGCCCGCCTGCGGTGCGACATGCCGTGGGCAGACAAGGGCTTTGCCGTGGCCCGCGAGCAGTTTGTGCTGGAGCCATACACCTTCCCCGCCAAGACCGACATCACGAAGTGTGCGAGGGCGGAGGGCAAGGCGAAGGGCGTCACCGTCTGCGGCAATGCCCTCACCTCGTGGATCGTCGGCGGGCGCGAGCTGCTCCAGGCTCCTCTCGAACCCTGTTTCTGGAAACCTGAGAACGACAACCAGAGTGCCGCCGGCTTTGCTCGCCGCACGGCGATGTGGAAGGAGGTGAGGGACGTGAAGGTGCGCTACACCGCACTCGACGACCACAGCATCCTCGTAGAGATGGACTACCGTCCCACGTCCCACGACCGCCCCGTGATGCCCAGATTTGGTATGCAGATGCGCCTGCCTGCCAACTTCACGCAGGTTCGTTACTATGGCCGCGGCCCGTGGGAGAACTATCCCGACCGCAAACGGTCGGCCTTCCTCGGCGAGTACGTGATGCCGCTCGGCGACTTCCAGACCGAGTACATCCACCCGCAGGACAACGGCTACCGCTGCGACGTGCGGTGGATAGAATTCTCACAGCCCGGACGCACCGTCCGCATCGAAGGCCTTCAGCCGCTCTGCGTCAGCGCCTGGGACTACGGCGACGAGGACCTCGGACCGCTTCACCCGCATGAGGTGCCGCGAGGACGATTCGTCTGTGTCAACATCGACCTCAACGTCCATGGTGTGGGCGGCACCGACACCTGGGGCAAGCGCACCCTGCCGAAATACACCATCGACGGCAACCTGCCCCACCACTTCGCCTTTATCCTCTCGGCAGAAAACGGTCAACAACCAGAAAATCAACCCTCATGAAAAGAAACATCATGCTCCTGCTCTGCGGAGCAGCATTGACGGCCTCGGCACAGACCGACGTCACGGCCGACTACCTGACCCATTACGATTTCGACAGCGGCTTCCACCACAAGGCCGGAGCCACCACCGAGGTGAAACAGGAAATCAAGACCATCACGGGATGGACAGCCGGGTTCACCGTTGATTACACCATCACCGGCATCTATGAATATGGCTTCGCCGGCACCTTCAACGGCGGCGAAGTACCGTCCAAAGGCTACCAGAACAGCGAGGGTGGCGCGCTGGCGTTGTCGACGGGTTGGGGCGTGGCGATGACCTACAGCCAGAACGTCACCCTGCCCGCCGGCACCTATACCATCAACGTTCCCACCTACAACGGCAAGAGCGCCACGAAAGGCAGGTCGCAGCTGGCGTGGATTCCGCAGAACGGCACTGCCGTCATCTCCACGCTCAACGGCTATCCCTCGAAGACGTGGTCGCTGGACCAGATATCCTTCACGCTGACCGAGAGCACCCGAGGCAAGATACAGATTGGCTATACGGCAGCGGAGAACACAGGTTCCGGCAGTTCGGCCAACCTGCTCATCGACTACGTGCAGATTCTGGTACAGAGCATGGACGACAGCAAGGCCGGACTGAACAAGACCCTCCAGGAAGCCAACACCCTCTATGCCGACGGCAGCGGACGGGGAGCCGACGACCTGAAGACGGCCATCGACCGCGCACAGGCTGCCTACGATGGCAGCGAGACTCCGCTCTCTGAAGTGCTGGCTGCCGACGAGGCTCTGAAAGAGGCTATAGAGACCTACCGATGGTGGAACGCCTCGCCAAGCACACCCTTCGACTGCACCGACCGCTACCTTCAGAACCCCTCGTTCGAGGTGGACGGAACGGCGGGATGGACAGTCCTGGGCATGAGCTCACAGACCAACAGCTATTTCACCAAGAAGGACGGCACCTACTATATGGAGGCATGGGTCAGCCGGGGAAGCAAAATTTCTGACGCCAGCCTCTCGCAGGTGCTGAAAGGGCTGCCCAAGGGCAACTACCGCCTCTTGGCCAACGCCCTGCACATCCAGCAGTCGGGACAGGGCAGTGTCACCAATACAGGCGCCGCACAGAAGGGTGCATACCTCTATGCCGGGCTCACGAAGACGCTCGTCACAGCCATGAAAACCTACCATGTCGACTTCTCCGTCGTGGAGGAACAGGGGGAGATTGAAGTCGGCGTGCAGACCGAGGACCCCACGGGGAACTATCTCTGCGTGGACAACTTCCAGTTGCAGTACATCGGCGAGGTCGGCACGTCGGACATCGTCAAGGAACTGCAGAGCCTCGTGACGCAGGCTGAGGATGATGCTTCCAACGTGATGCAGCAGACGGCAGCAGACGGTCTCAACCAAGCCATCGACGAAGCACGCCAGGCACTGGCCGGCACAGGCACCGGCGAAGACAACAAACCCATCTACGACGAGAACGCACTGAACGAAGCGTACGCCGCGCTGACGGCAGCCATGACGGCGGCCAAGGAGTCGGTGGCGCGCTACACATCGCTGCAGGAGCGCATCAACTATGCCGACAAGGTGCTGGCGTGGTGGAAGGACATGCCCCGCAAAGCCACGGCGTGGGGCGTTCTTGACCAGACCGTAGCCACGGCCAAGGAGCAAGTGAAGGACTGCACCCTGACCGACGACCAGCTGGCAGCGGCCACCAACAGCCTGAACACACGCATCAAGGCTGTCGACAAGAAGATTTACTGCAGCGGAAGCGCCTGCGGCAGCGATGCGAAGCTGCAGGACAACAACAACCAGTGGAGCTACAAGCGCTCCTACCAGTCGAAGCACTGGGTGCTCTTCTGGGAGAAGGAATATGGCGACGAAGTGCCAAGTGCCGTCCCGGGCATACTGGAGACGGCCGACAAAATCTTCGAGGTGTATGCCGACAAGCTCGGTTTCATCACCATCAACCAGGGCAAGTCCAAGAGCGACACCTACAAGATGATCATCCGCCTCTACTCGACCAGCGAATGGAAAGCTGAGGGCAGCGGCATTGACAACCAGATCGGTATGCTCTCGCTCTCGCGCTGGGCCTACACCTCGCGCGGCGGACAGACCGTGGCCCACGAAATCGGCCACTGCTTCCAGTACCAGGTACACTGCGACAACGGCGACTGGAACGGATGGATGTACAATTGGCACGAATCCACGGTGAACCCCTTCTGGGAGATGTGCGCCCAGTGGATGGCTTACGTCTATTACCCCGGCAAGCTCCTCAACGACAACGAGTGGCTCTGGAACTCCCTCAACGGGATGCACCGCCACCCCCTCGCCGGGTACCTCCGCTACGAGAACTTCTTCATCCAGGACCTCTTCGTGCACAAGCACGGCTGGGACGCCGTGGGACGGCTGTGGAACGACTGCCGCGACCCCGAAGACCCCTTCGAGACCTACATGCGCACCCGCATGACGGGTACCACCAGCCAGAAGGTCAGCCAGCTCGGCGACGAACTCTGGGAGTGGGGAGCACGCATGACCACCTTCGACCTCGACCCCATACGCTCCATCGGCGACGGCAAGGCCAGCTGGCGCAGCCAGACAGCACTCACCAAGGACGACGACGGCTACTGGTGGCCCGAGAAGAAAGACTGCATCGAGAACTACGGCAACAATGCCATCCGCCTCAACGCTCCCTCCAAGGCCAAGACGCTCTACGTGGAGTTCGAGGGCAAGGCCGGTGCCGACGGCTACACCGCTAAAAACATCACGCGCGCGGGATGGCGCATCGGATTCGTAGCCTTCAAGAGCGACGGCACGCGCGTCTATGGCGACATGCACCGCGCCGGCTACAACGACGCCGACCAACTCATCGCCTTCGACTGCCCTGCAGGCTGCAGCCACGTGTGGCTCGTCATCAGCGGAGCACCCTCGACCTACTGGACACACAACTTCACGGGATGGATAGACAACACCGAGGAGCAGTGGCCCTACCGCGTCAGGTTCTACCAGACCAACGTCTACGGCGAGGCCAACAACGACGACGTGCCGACGGGCGTTGAGGGCGTTGAGGACACTGAGGCGCTGAGGCGCGAAGACTTTGCCATACACGACCTCAGCGGACGAAGGCTGGGACAGGGTGCACCGGCACTCCGCAGCCTTCGCCACGGCATTTACGTCGTAGGCGGCAAGAAAGTGGCGAAATAAGTTGCGACGACTGAAGAAAAAGCTTAGTCAGAAGAAATCATTAAATTTGCAAACAAAGTTTGCAGAGTGTTTCTGAGGGCTATGGTTCTATAGAATACATGAAGCATTTACAGTTAACGATTGTGAGACCTGAGTCGAGCAATTTATTGTAAAACCAATAATTGAAAATATGACATAGAAAGTGTTTTTCTGCCGTAAAAACACGTTTTCGTTGCCATGAGCGTGTAAAAACGTGCAGAATGTGTCGCAAAAGAGTCGCCAGTAGTTTACAATAACTCTGTAACTCGCAGATAATCAACATCTGTTGACCGCCGCGCAGGCAGCCGTTGAAGAGTAAGTTAACTCTGACATATCAAGCAAAGGGACCTGTCCGCATGGGCAGATCCCTTTTTTAGACTTCAGAAGAAGGCTTCCGACGATTATTAAGTAAAAATGTCGCAGGATATGCGATGTTATGCTTTTATTTGGTTGGATTAATTTATTTTGCAAAGAAACCAGCAAGTAATATAATTTGCAAGATGAGATAAAAATCAAATTACTGCTTTAAGATACGGGTTTCTACTAAAAAACAGTGCACATATCGGAATAAACCATGATAATATTACACATTTTATCGTAATCCAACAGAAATAGCACCGCATTTTATCGGAGTTTAAATAATTATTTGTATCTTTGGAGGCGTAAATGCTTATACATTAAATTATGATTGACGAGAAGATAATACTTCAAGTACTGGCTGAGCAGCAGGAAGAAATCAAGGGCTACAAGCCTCAGAGGTGGATAACCCGAAAGGAGGAGTCGCTTTTTGAGTTTGACACTAAGATGGCACAAGTAGTTATTGGTGTGCGTCGAAGCGGCAAATCTACACTCTGCCACAAGATATTGTTAGAGCGTGGCATCAGATACGGCTATGTCAACCTCGACGATGACCGTCTGGCAGACATGAAGACCGAAGACCTCAACACTGTGCTTTCGTGTGTATACCAGCTGTATGGTACTGACATTCCCTATCTGGTGCTCGACGAGATACAGGATGTAGATGGGTGGTACTTGTTTGTGAACCGATTGCTTCGCACAGACCTGCATATTTTCGTAACTGGCAGCAATGCCAAATTACTCAGCGGCGAACTGGCTACGCATCTCACAGGACGTTACAACGAGATACACCTCTATCCATTTTCCTTCCTGGAATATTGCCAATATCATAAGATAGATATGCAAGGTATCACCACGAAGGCTGATGCTGAGCGCAAGCGGGCCTTCATGGACTACATCCACGATGGCGGCTTTCCTGAGATGCAGGGACTTCGTAATAAGCGGGCTTACGTGCAGAGTCTGATAGAAGCCATACTTCGAAAAGACATCCAGAAACGCTTCAATATACGCAACATCGAGGCACTGCGTAAACTCGCCCATCATCTCATCAACAACGCCTGTCAGGAAGTCAATTACGACGAAGTGTCAAATTTGCTCAGCATTACCGATAAGACAGCAAAAAAATACATTGATTATCTCTGTCAGGCCTTCCTGATTCAGTTACTCACCCGCCATTCTTTTAAGAGTAAGGAACGCATACGCAACCAAAAGGCATATATTGTTGATACAGGTTTGCAAGGGAACCGAGATAATGCTCTGACGCCAGAAAACCTTGGCTGGAGATTGGAGAACGTAGTCTATATTGAACTACTGAGACGTTGTGCCTACGACTTTCTGGACATCTATTACCATAAGCCCACATCGAGAGCAAAAGAGATTGACTTTGTGGTCTGCGATAAAAGCAAAGCAGTTGAACTGATACAGGTAGCCTACGAGATTGATAGTCCAAGAGCGTATGACCGCGAGACCTCATCGCTCGTTAAAGCATCCGACACCCTCTCCTGCAACCGTCTGACACTTATTGCTTTCACACAGACACGCGATGTCGTAGTTGACGGAATGACCATCCACATCGTTTCAGCGTTGGAGTGGTTATTGCAATAGAAATATGAATAAGAACGAAAAACATGAAGACAATCATCCTTACCCTCATCTTCGCCCTTTCTGCACTATTCTCATTTGCAGCTAATTCTGACAGTCTGAAAAGAGACATGGAGGACTATGACTATTTGGTCAGTTTCGTGGAAAATAACTATGCTCCCTTCGATGCCATCATGCAGAAAGGGTATAAGCGAGAATACAAAGCCTTGAAAAAGCGACTCCGCAAGCAATTAAGCAGCGGGAAGGTTGGATTGGAAAAGGCTGCCAATGATTATGTCCTTTGGTTCTACGGTCAGTTTGACCGACACATTCAGCTTGAGTCTGACACATTCCTCGTAGCAGTACAAATTCAAGGTGAAAAAGCAATCGTTAAGTTAGATAGCACATTACTTATAAATCCAGGGAATTTCGAAATTGCACCAATGCCAGTTTCATGCAAGGTGGATTCCCAAACTTGGCTTATCCGCGTTCCGTCATGCGAACCGGGTTTCTACGACAGTACAGTAAACGCCTTGCAGCAATTCCTCGTATCTGACTGCGAAAATCTTATTATCGATATACGCTGGAATGGCGGAGGTGGTGACAACGTATGGGAAGGATACTATGATTTGCTTTACGACCACCCTTATAAACCAGAAGTCCAATGGTTTCGTAATACTCCCAAGAACCTTCTCTTTTGGAAGAAACTTCTAGAACTGCAGCCATCATCTGTATTCAACCGGCAACTGATTGAAAGGTGTGAGACTTCGAAAGAGAAGTTCGTAACACTTGGAGAAAGCGATAACAATCGTCAACCGACATCACGCATCAAACGGGCTGCCATATTGATAAATTTCATGACAGGAAGTGCTGCGGAAAGTCTTGTAAAATTCGTCAAGAACTACAGCGACCGTTGCAAGGTCTATGGTATATGCAACACCAACGGCTGTGACTTGACAGGCAATTGCCGAACGGAGCCATTGCCTAACAGCCACTTGGGCATATTCTATGCCACGACCGTTGACTCAGGCTTCTACGAGAAGAACTTCTCGTATGAAGGTCTTGGCATCGCCCCCGACATTATCATACCCTTGCCTATGGAGAGAAAACTCACCGACAACATCGATGAGTGGGTGCTGTGGGTGGCAGAGGACTTGAAAAAATCCCCCTGCGCCAGTATTTGACGCTTTTCATGATTGCCTTGCAGAATTGCGATACTCACCTGGTTTCATTCCAGTTCCATCGGTTTATAGGGACGCAATAGCTTGTTCACGACGTTGGACATACCTGTTATCTGATAATAGTTCTCGCAGATGCGTTTCAGTGTTTTGTCAAGTTCAGCGCGCGTGGCCTTTCGGTAGGTCTTATAGTTATCCAGCAGAATGATGGGGTGCTTCTTCTGCTCTATGCCCACGCACTCGAAAACGTATTCCTTTGCATCGTCTTCTATCTTCAGTATCAGACCTGGCAGGCCACAGAACTTCCACGGGCCTTGACTGATTGGAATATCGACGGTGAACCACGCCGTATAGTTGCGCCCTCGGAAGCTGCATGTTGCTTTCTGGCACGTGTAGCCCGCAATCGTCATCGTCCCGTTCTTTATCTGCCAGTCCTGCTTGGGCGTTGGCTCCATGTAATAACAGTTGTGGCTCGTCAGTGCATCCGGCATTCGGCAGTATTCCGTCAGTTCGTTATTGGTCAGGTCTTTGAAGAACTCCGAGCACAAGTAGCGCGACCAGCCTTGATGCTTGCCGTTGATAGTCATGGCCACACCTTCATCGGGGAAGGGCATGTTGCTATGCGTTAGTCTATTCATCTCCTTCAGTTCAGCAGTAGCGAAGGAATCAGCCTCAAAGACATAGTAGCCGTAATACTTCACGAAGTTCTTGCCAATCTCAAGACGTTGCAAGTCATCGTAGGTTTTAGGGTCTTTAATGTTCTGCGCGTTGAAAGCATAGAAAATGCGAAGTGTGCCTTGGTCAATCGTCTTGAACTTCGACACGTCCCTGCAATCGGGCAACATCGGGTTTAGAGCCATCCCCCCGCTGTTCGCATCGTAGGGTGACAACTGCTTCTGTGTTGCTCTACGAAAAGTAGACACGGGAAGGTGGAAAAATAACTAGGTGCTTACAGATTGGAAATTATTTCTTATCTTAGCACCATGAAGTTTAATCCACCAGAAAGGAATACTTTTTATGGCAAAGCATTTGAATCCATTAGAGAAAGAGTTCCTGATCCATCAGTATAAACTGAATGGTCAGATTAAACTGCGTGACTTCTGTA
>Ga0247611_10001191_pt1 | contig 47432 bp, 35 predicted proteins | sample 177DNAGHGhighgp2_FD_192422 | JGI IMG/M metagenome (GOLD analysis project Ga0247611, IMG submission 192422) | Sheep rumen microbial communities from Palmerston North, Manawatu-Wanganui, New Zealand - 1770 DNA GHGhigh gp2 | ecosystem: Host-associated > Mammals > Digestive system > Stomach > Rumen... | reverse complement strand
GACGAAGGCTGATCCGAATCCGCCGTTCTCCTGCTCGTCGGGAAAGGCGATGGTGTAGCCCTTGCCCACCTCATAGTCGGAGAGGTGCGTGCCGCAGTAGGCTCCCGTCGTACCCGTCTCGCTGACGAGCACCCACCTGTCGCCCTGACGGAACATGCAGGGGAACGAGTAGCCGTGGTCGAACTGCGATTTCGCCGTCATCGGCGCATCGGGTGTATAGACCTCCTCGTAACTCGGTCGTGCGTGTGCCCAGAGAATGCCTGGCGCAGCCATCGGACAGAGGTAGGTCGTAGTGCTCTCGGGGAAGTTGAAGCTGCTGGCCTCGCCGTATATCAGCATTCTGTTCAGGTCGGCCTCGCGCTCCGGATGCTCCACCGCGATGCTGTAGCGGAAAGCCACGTCGTCATTCGACACGCGGAACGTCACCTGCAACAACTGTTTCTTGTCGTTCTTCAGCGTCGCCGTCAGTTCGTTGGCCACGTAGTCGCTGTGCCTGGCCTTCGTCTTCTGCATGTCATAGTGCGCTTCCACACGGTTCTCCTTCGTGTCCGTCAGCGTCAGCCCCTGCGTCAGGTCGCCGATGCTCGTCCGCAGTCCCAGTGCCGACTCGCGGAGCACGGTCTGTCCGTCCATCGTGACACCATACGTCAGCCGTCCGTCGTTGTTACTCACCGTCACCACCAGCGCCCCGTTCGGCGACTTCACGGTGACATCCTTGGCCTGGCCGCATGTAGCGATTGCCAGTATCATCAAAAGAATATTCTTTCTCATCATATACTAATTTACGGGATGGTAGTTGAAGGAATAGAAATCGGCCTGGGGCTTGGAGGCATCGGAAGCCGACTGGCAGAAGAGGGCGAGAATGATGCCCGTGAAGCCTCCGGCAGTCTCGCTGCTCAGGTAGCGGGTGTCGGCCACGCCCACCTCGGTGAAAGACTTGCCGTCTTCGGAATAGGCAAAGCGATAGTGCTCGCGACTGCCCGTGACACGCAGGTAGGGCTTACTGCCTTTCAACGGAATCTCCTTCGCCACGTGGTGGATGCTGCTCAGCCAATACTCCACAACAAGCGTATTACCGCCATTAGCCTCTCGGCGCAAGGCGATGTCGTAGTGGGCAAAGAGGTCCATGAAGACGCTCAGTCCTGCCATGTCGCCCGATTTGCCCTCTGAGAGTTTCAGTTGCGTAGTAGCCTCAAAGTCGATGTGCTGCTGACGACGGCCAATGAACGTGGGCAGGTCTTTGCTGTTCAGTGTGGCCAAGGTGCCGGTCAGTCGCAGGGAGTTTGAGGTCAACTTGTAGTTCTCCATGAGCGGATTGCGCAGATACACCCATTCGTAGCCGAGCGGCTGCTTGCTGCTGAAGCGGACGTCAGTGGTGAAGTCCTTTTGTGGAGCAGGTTTCACAGGCAGGTCGGCAGTCATGTCGAGGGCGATAGTTCCATTACCGTTGACCACGGGCCATGCGTTCGTGTCCCATCGCACAGGAGCCAGATACGTCTCGCGACCTGTCAAGTGATTCATCGCCGTCTGAGGGCGGAAGGCCAGACAGACGATCCACCAGGAGCCGTCGGGGGCATCAACCAGGTCGGCATGCCCTGTGCCCTGAATGGGGCTGTTCTCGCCCAACTGGTTGCAATGCGTCAGGATGGGATTGGCAGGATTGCCAATATAAGGACCGTCGATGTTGGGCGAACGGGCAATGGTGATCATGTGGGCATGTTCCGTGCCGCCCTCAGAGATGAGCAGGTAGTAGTAGCCGTCCTTCTTGTAGATATGCGGTCCCTCGGGATAGCGTCCGCCCGTACCGTTCCAGATGCGGCGCGAGGGTGTCAGCGTCTTACCCGTCTTAGGATCTATCTCGCAGAGCCAGATGCCACCATCAGGATTACTCACCATATAACAATGCCCGTCCTCGAAATAGAGTGACGGGTCGATGCCACCCTGCTCCAGCCAGACGGGGTCAGACCACTCACCTCGGGGATTGTCCGTATAGACGAGGAAGTTGCCGCCGTTGGTGGTGTTGGTGGTAATCATGTAGAACGTGCCGTCGTTGTAACGGATAGTGGGGGCATAGATGCCGCCCCATGAGAGTGCTCCTTTCAAATCCACCTGACTCTTGCGACTGAGGCAGTGTCCTATCTGCTCCCAGTTCACGAGGTCGCGGCTGTGCCAGAGGGGGACGCCGGGGAAATAGTCGAAGGTACTGTTCACCAAGTAGTAGTCACTGTCCACTCTGCAGATACTCGGGTCGGGATAGAAACCCGGAATCACGGGATTGCGGTAGTGGTCAGTAGCATTAGCACTCCCCCATGAGAGTGCTAATGTAAAGGATAACAAAATCAATTTCTTCATATATTCAAAAATTCACTGCAAATATACAAAATTATTTCTAAATCTTTATACACTTAGACATGATTGTTCTATGCGGTGACTTTTTCTGTCATATTAATAGTCTTTCGCCTTCAGCAGGGCATTCATCAATGTCGGATAAGTAGGCTGGAAGGTAGTGCGGCTGATAATCTCGTTCCAATAGAACAAGGAGATGTTGGCATTCTGGCGGCAGTAGGTCACCATAAACTCGGCATACTTGGCACGTTCCTCCTCGGCAATTTTGTCGTTGGCAGCAAATTCACCGATGATGATGGGCACGTGGTGAGAGTTGATTATTACATCTACCTTTGCGCTATCGGAGGTTCCGAAACGTGACGTAAGTTAGCAAGAGGAGAAGAAGTAAATACCCAAAAAGAAAAAGTGACTGGATTCAGTCACTTTTTCTTTTGTGTCGACACTTGGACTCGAACCAAGGACCCCCACCATGTCAAGGTGATACTCTAACCAGCTGAGCTATGCCGACCTTTTCTTTTTAATTCTTCTTAAGCGAAGATTTTGTGCGCCTGACAGGACTCGAACCTGCACATCGCGAGATACTAGATCCTAAGTCTAGCGCGTCTACCAATTCCGCCACAGGCGCTTCCTGTTCAAACGCGGGTGCAAAGGTACATATTTTTTTTCAAACCACCAAATTATTCGGCTAAAACTTTTCGTGCTGCCTCGATGATGAGGTCGATGCCAGCGGCAGTGGCTTCATCGGTGAGGGCGACAGGGATGTCGGCATCAATGCCAAACTCGGTGTCGTGCTTCTGGGCGTCGTACATGGGACAGGCCGAGTAGCGCACGCTCCAGCCGTTGGGCAGCGAGTTGTTCAAGGGCATCCCCGAACCACCTCCGGTATGGTCGCCGACAATCTTGACATTGGGCAGTGCATGCATGATGACGGCAAAGTCGTTGGCAGCACTAAATACGCTGCGGTTGGTGAGCACGCAGACGCCACGATGCCAGCGCAGTCGGCTGGAGGGCTCTAGGTAGCGAGGTTCCATGTCGGAGAAGTCGCTATGCCCTGACCCCGTCTTGTGGCGCATGTAGCCCACGAGCGTCTTCTGCTGCACGAAGCGTGCTGCCAGCCGTTCGGCAGTCGTCAAGTCACCTCCGCCGTTATTGCGGATATCGATGATGATGCCCCGGCAGAGGGCGAGATAGCTGAGGCAGTCGTCGAGGTTGGACTCTCCGACGGGTGTCTGGAACGATTCGTAGCGGATGTAGCCAATGTTGTCGTCAAGCACGCGATAGCGCAGGCCGGCAGCAATCTTGTAGTCGGTACCCATATAGCGTCGCTCCAAAGTATCACTGAAGTTCTGAGGATAGTCATCGCGCCACGCCCAGTAGCGCCCGTAGTCCATGGAGGTGGTGAGGTTGACGTGTCCGTCGCGCAGTTCGGAGAGCATGTCCGTCAGTACCTCGAAGAGCTGCACGTCAGTCATCCTGTCACTCACGCGTACCTTATATTTATGATAGACCTCGTTCCAGTCCAGTCCATAGGCGTGCTGCTTATAGTCGAAGAAGCAGTAGTGCTGGTCCACCATCTGCCACAGCGCCTCGAAATTGCCCGTGGGCGTGTCGGCATACTCCTCGTTGTCGACGCACGACAGGAAGAGGAGGAAGGAAGAAAGGAGGATACAAAACGATATAGATGACAATAGCTGTTTCATAGTTGACGAGGGATGATGCTGAAACTCTTGGTGATGCCGATGAGGGCGCGATGAGTATAGACGTGCTGTTTGATACTGTTGATGTCGGCCTGCTGGAAGTTGCCCAGATAGCCCAGTCGCAGCGTGACGCGTTTCGACAGGCGTGCGTCGAGTGTCAGCACGGTACGCCACTCAGGGGCAGACAGGGTGGTAGTAGGCACGACATTATGGTCGTAGTTGCCGCATGAGAATATCTCGTAGTACGGTTGTCCGTAGTTAGGCGAGAAGCGGATACCTGCCAGATGGGCAGCCAGTTCGCAACGTGCCGTGAAGGAGATGTTCCACAACTGGAAACGGTAGGTTGCAGCGCCTACGGGCATGATGTTTAGGGCGAAGCGTGCCTGGGCGGGGTTGTTGCCGTTGGCCGTGTTGTAGATAACGCCCAACGTGACGTTTGCCATGCCACCCGCCTGCAGCGCCAGTCGTCCGTCCAGCAGTTTCCAGGTGCGCAGCCGTCCCAGATAGAGGTTATAGGCACCTTCCAGTTCCTCGCGGTTGTCAGCGCGGTCGTGAACGGAGCTGATGTTGGCCTCATGCTCGACGAGTGTCGACCAGCAACGGTTATTGCGCAGGTATTCCGACGTAGACAGGAACGTCAGGCCGAAACCTGAAAAGTGCTCCTGCGACAGGTAGGTGTCAAGCACACGCGTACCACCAATACCCAGCATGTTGCTGCGGACAGTGACGCGCTGAGCATCACCAGCCGACTGTGACAGTGACTCGGCAAAGGGGCAGGCAGCCAGGACGAGGCCAAGCAACAGGCTATTGATAGTCTTCATCTGTAAACAGGGATTGCTGACCGGTCAGTTCATCAAGCACCTGCTGCTGGCTCTTGCCAGCGTCAGGGTCGAGGTTTTCTTCTTCCGGAGCGCTGAGTTCCTCGTCACTATCCTCTGCTGGGGGTTCGGGGAAGCGCACAGGTTCCAATTCCTCGATGGTAGCGATCTCAAAGGTTGTCAAGCGTTTGCCCTTGGCCTTGAAACCCTTGACGGCTATGAACTGCTCGACATCGACCTCCTCGCTGCCACGGAAGGCATCACCGCCACCATAGGTCACCAGCAGACGCGGATAAGGGGTATCGGTGAGCAGCAGTTGCCGCGAGTTGACATTCTCGCCCAGATAGTTCTGCTTGCGCTTGGTAGCCTCCATGAGGAAGCGCTTCACGTAGGGGTAGCCCTGATTGTCGGCATCATAGAGCACACAGCTCCATACCTTGTCGGCCTCATACTTCTCAATGCGCTGGATGTTATCCTCGAAGTGTACGTTGGGGTCGAAGTGGGTCAGGTAGTAGTCGCCGTTCTGGAGGATGACCAGGATGCTGTCGCCGTCGTTGAACTCACCCAACAGTCGCCCGTGCTCGTCGTAGTTCAGACGGTTGACGTCGGGGTCGTACCATACCTTGCGCCCGCCCAGCGTAGAGTGTCCGTGGCTCTTCAGTCCGATGCGGTGCACCTGGAACTTGGTGAGCAGGTTGCCCTTAGCCGCACGTCCCTTGATGAGCACCTCGGAAAAGTCCTTGTCGAAGAAGACGCGCTTCAGCTTGGGCGCTGGGTCGAGGGTTACCTTGATAATTTCCGCCTCACCGTTGGGGTTGGCAGTAAAGTAGATGACACGCGAGCCCTCAGTTCCTGCCGTGAGGTCATACTCACGGTCGCGGGTGATGGCAGGTACGTTGAAGCGCTTGATATAGTAAAAACCTTTGCGCCCGTCGCGATATACAGCATTATAGATGGTGCGCTGGTCGTTCTTCTTGAACACGCCAAGCCACAAGATGTTCTTGCCAACAAACAGCTTGTCGGCCACTCTGACCACTTTGAACTTACCATCCTTATAAAAGAGGATGATATCATCGATGTCGGAGCAGTTGCACACAAACTCGTCCTTCTTCAGACCCGTGCCGATGAAGCCGTCCTGGCGGTTGATATACAGTTTCTGGTTGGCCTCGACGACCTTGGTAGCCTCGATGGTGTCGAAGTTGCGGATTTCCGTCAGGCGCGGATGGTCCTTGCCGTACTTGTCCTTCAGGAACAGGAACCACTGTGCCGTCACCTCCACAAGGTTGGCCAAGTCGCGGTCTATCTCGTCAATCTCAGCTTTGATACGAGCCATCAGTTCCTCTGCCTTTTCCTTGTTGAACTTCAGGATGCGCTGCATCTTGATTTCCAGCAGGCGCAGGATGTCTTCCTTGGTCACCTCGCGAATCATCTGCGGGTAATAGGGTGTCAGGCGGTCGTCGATGTGCTCGCAGACGCTGTCGATGTCGGGAGCCTGCTCAAACTTCTTGTCCTTGTAGATGCGCTCCTCGATGAAAATCTTCTCCAGCGAGCAGAAGTGCAGTTGTTCCAGCAGCTCTCCCTTGCGTATTTCCAGTTCCTGACGGATGAGGTCCTTGGTGCGCTCCACGCTATGGCGCAGCACGTCGCTGATGGTCAGGAACTGCGGCTTATTGTCCTCGATGACGCAACAGTTGGGCGAGATATTGATTTCGCAGTCAGAGAAGGCATAGAGGGCATCAAGCGTCTTGTCGCTGCTGACGCCAGGAGCCAGTTGCAACTGTATCTCCACCTTCGCAGCTGTCAGGTCTTCCACATGGCGGGCCTTGATCTTGCCCTTGTCGACGGCTTTCAGAATACTGTCGATGAGCGTCTCGGTGGTCTTGGAATAGGGTATCTCGCGGATGACCAGCGTCTTCGGGTCGAGCTTCTCAATCTTGGCACGCACCTTCAACACGCCACCGCGCTGACCGTCGTTATACTTGCTGACGTCAATGGAACCGCCCGTAGGGAAGTCGGGATAGAGGTGGAACTCCTCGCCGTGCAGGTAGCTGACGGCGGCATCACAGATCTCCACGAAGTTATGCGGCAGCACCTTCGTCGACAGACCCACGGCAATGCCCTCGGCACCTTGTGCCAGCAGCAGCGGGAATTTCACAGGTAGCGTGATGGGCTCCTTGTTGCGCCCGTCATACGACATCTGCCACTCGGTGGTCTTGGGGTTGAAGACGCAGTCGAGGGCGAATTTCGACAGGCGCGCCTCGATGTATCGGGGTGCAGCTGCCTTGTTGCCCGTCAGGATGTTGCCCCAGTTACCCTGTGTGTCGATGAGCAGGTCCTTCTGCCCCATCTGCACCAAGGCATCGCCGATGGAGGCGTCGCCATGGGGGTGGAACTGCATGGTGTGGCCGACGATGTTCGCCACCTTGTTGTAGCGTCCGTCATCCATGCGCTTCATAGAATGCAGGATGCGGCGCTGCACGGGTTTCAGTCCGTCCTCGATGTGCGGAACAGCGCGATCGAGGATGGTGTACGAGGCATAGTCCAGAAACCAGTTCTGGTACATGCCCGACAGGTGATGCACGGCAGCAGCGTCGAAGCGGTTGACGGGCTTATAGTCAGAGTGCCCCTCGCCGGCCTCGTCCTGCTCCACGGCATCGTTCTCTATCATTTCGTCTTTGATTTCGTCATCCATAGGAAGTAGTAATCAGATATTTTCGTGCAAAAGTACAAAAAAAAAGCGATATGACCAAATTTCAAACGAACGAAAAAAAACAACCTTAGGTTGAAAGCCCAAGGTTGTTTATATTCGGAATCGGGAGCCAAGACTCCCATGGCGCCTACTTCACCACTATCTTCTTGCCGTTGACGATGTTGATGCCGCGCTGCAGCTGATTCAGACGAACACCCTGCAGGTTGTAGATGACCTGACGGTCGGAAGCGGTAGTGCGGACTGTGCGGATGCCAGTGACAACACCATCGGTGGTCATGGGGGCAATCTGCCAGCGGGCACCATTGTAGGTCACCAGACCAGTGATGCCGGTAATGTCCTTAGGCCACTCATAGCCATAGTCATAGAGCATGAAGTCGTCAGCCAGCTGGATGCGGGCGTCGCCCTGAGTAGCATAATAGAAACGGCCAGACTTCTCGACGGCAATTCCCGACAGCTTCATGACACGGCCATGGTTAGCTTCCTGGGCAGCCTCAGCCACAGTAGCCTCGACGGCGACCACCTCACCCTCAGTAGCGGTGAAGGTCAGCGAACTGGTATAGTCGTTCTTGTTGAGGATGTTCTCCTTCAAGTCAGGATAGGTACCCATATAGTCGAGATCCTTGACTTCCTTGACACCCAAGATGTAGCCATTCAGAATGTCGCCGTTGCTGACGGTGATGCCCGAACGCTTCAGGTTCAGTTCAGTAATACCAGTCTCATCCTCGACATAGGCGATGTTGAAGAGCGGGTTGAAGGCATTGACACGAGCGTTGTTGAGCAGAAGCTTGACGCTCTTACCGTTCTCCACGGCATTGAAGGCGGCAACGCTACCGGCCTCCACCTCGAAGGCAGCAGCCTGGGGCGCTGCACCATGCCACTGGATGAAACCGAGGTCGGTATGGTCGGTAGCTCCGTTGGCAGCGGCAATCTTGTCGGCAACAGCCTCAGTCAGGAGGTAGTACAGACGGTCGCCATCGCTGAATGTAGCCTGGTTGTACTTGCCATCGACAGCATCAACACGCTTGAAACCAACATTGCCCTTTTCGTTGTGGAGCTTGTAGAATATACGATTGGCCTGGCTGACAGACTTGGTATCCTCGTCAGACCATGCCATGCCAGAGGAACGAGTTCTCATGACACCCTGCGACTCTGACAGCTTCAGCATATAATCGCCAGGCTGGCCTACGGCTATCCATGCGCCCTTGATGAGCAGGGTGGCATCACCGGGGAACTCATAGTAAGTCATGTCGGTAGTAGCGGCATTGTTGGTAGCATTGAGATAGACGAAGGTCAGCTCCTTGGAAGCGCAGAAAGGCTTCTCAGGATTAATAGCCAGATAGCCGCTCTCAGGGATGGTAATCTGCATGGTCTCGCTGAGTCCCTTTACCTCAGTACTATAGGTGCGAGTGCTCAGGTCGTCAGTAGATTCAAAGTCGACGCTGGAGTCGTTGGTATCGAAAAGGACGATACGTCCGTCGCTGCACACAAAAGCCGTCTTGCGGACAACAGCCTGAGCATTGAACGTGCCAGGGTCTGCCGTGCAGGCGAAACCCTTATCATAGGTGTCAATAAAGCGCTTGTCGTCGGCAGAGGGCGTCTTCTGCTTGACGATGTCGACGCAGTCGATGCTCTTGCTCATGGGAACAATGGTATAGACATTGCCAGACTCCTTGCCCTTAGCGAACGTGGTGGCACACTCGTCAATCTTGGTGTCAGCTGCCAACAGGACGATGCCAAAAGGACCGGGATTCATGAAGTTGATGAAGTCGGCGGTGCCAAAGGTCTTAACGAGCTGTAGTTCAGGAACAGCCTCGTTGTGATAGTCCTTGTAGGCATTGTTCTGGCTCTTGCACTCAAAGTCGGCATCGCTCAGGTTCACGCCACCCTCGGCAATCTCGCTATGGTCAATGGCACACTGGGCAATGACCACGCTCTTGCCAGGCTGCAGTACATAGCTGGCATCAGGCGAAATACGGAAAATCTGCTTCACCACTGCCATGCCTTTCATATTGTTCTCCTCAGTCATGTCGGCAGCCGTCCAGGCATTGGCAGCCGCGTCGGAATTGGCGAGTGCCACATAGATGCCCTGCAACTCCAGCTCCTTGTCGCTGTTGTTGTAAAGCTGGATGTAGAGGTGGTTCATGTAGTTCTTGGGGGTAGCACCGTTCAGTCGGGTACTACCGGCGTAGAACACCTTACTGATGACCAAGTCGGCACTGACGGAGCCGCCACTTGGCTTAGATGCTGCTGCAAAGCTGCTGCTTGCACCTGTCAGTAACATGCCAGCCGCAAGGGCCAGCGTCTTGAATGTAGTAAAAACCTTCATAAGCATATAATTTAAAAATTGTGTACTTTCGCGGTTGCAAAAGTACACAATTTTTAAAATATACACAATACTTTGTTGTAGGTATTTTACTTCACGTTGCCAACTTTTATGAGATACTCGCCAATCTGGACGGCATTGAGGGCAGCACCCTTGCGAATCTGGTCGCCTGAGAGCCAGAAAGTCAGGCCGTTCTCGTCAGAGAGGTCCTTACGCACACGGCCGACATAGACGTCGTCCTTGCCGGCAGTATCCAGCGGCATGGGGTAAGTGAGCGTTGCGGGGTCGTCAACCAGCGTACAACCGGGGGCGGCGGCAATGGCCTGCTGGGCCTCCTCGACGCTGATGGGACGTTCGGTCTCAATCCACACGCTCTCGGAGTGGCTGCGCAACGAGCTGACACGCACACACATAGCCGAGCACTTGGCATCGGTATGCATAATCTTCTGCGTCTCGTTATACATCTTCATCTCCTCCTTGGTATAGCCGTTGGGCTGGAAGACGTCAATCTGCGGAATGACGTTGTAGGCCAGCTGGTGGGGGAACTTCTTGATGGTCTTCACCTCGCCGTCCTCGACCATCTCCTTGTACTGCTGCTGCAGTTCGGCCATAGCGGCGGCACCGGCACCAGAGGCACTCTGATAGCTGCTGACGTGGATGCGCTTGATGTGGCTGAGCTGCTCCAGAGGCTGCAGCACGACGACCATCATGATGGTGGTGCAGTTGGGGTTGGCAATGATGCCACGGGGACGGTTCAGGGCGTCCTCAGCATTGCACTCAGGCACCACCAAGGGTACGTCGTCGTCCATGCGGAATGCGCTGGAGTTGTCAATCATCACAGCACCATACTTCGTGATGGTTTCTGCAAACTCCTTCGACGTGCCTGCACCGGCCGAGGTGAAGGCGATGTCAATGTCCTTGAAATCGTCGTTGTGCTGGAGCAGCTTGACGGTCAGCTCCTTGCCACGGAAGGTATATTTCGTGCCTGCCGAGCGCTCGGAACCAAAGAGCACGAGTTCGTCCATCGGGAAATTTCTCTGGTCAAGGATGCGTAAGAATTCCTGACCCACGGCGCCTGAGGCACCCACAATTGCTACTTTCATCTTGTTTATCAGTCTGTGTTAAATTCTTGCAATGTCTCAAATTTCGGGTGCAAAGGTAAGCAAATTATCCGAAATACGTATCATCTTCTTTCTTTTTTTCTCTTTTTCACCCATCGCGGCTGTCATTTTGCTACTTGGAAAGCGTCACAGACTGCTTTGCACCATCGTAGTTGACGGTCTGCCGGCGGCCATCAGGCAGCACGACGGTAAACTGGCGGCTCTGCAACATGCCGGGATAGCTGCCCTGGCGGGCAGCGATGGTCAGCGTAGCCGTCTTGTCGTTCCACTGCATCTGAATGGTGCTGTAGGCCCCCTGCTCGTAGCGGTAGCTGTCGCCCTCGTCCTCGTAGAGCGTGAAGGAGCCGTCGGCACCCGGATAGACGCGCAGTTCGAGGTTGTCCCAGGCTTTCTCACCCACATACTGCATCTCAGGTCCCAAGGGCAGGATGCTGCCGGCACGCACGAACATGGGGACGCGGTTGAGGGCAGTCTCGATGGTGACGTTCTGACCGCCCTTATACTGCTTGCCCGTCCAGAAGTCGTACCATACGGCATCCTTGGGCAGGTATTTGGTGGCGGTCCTGGCGGCGGTCCAGTCGATGGCTCCGATGGCAGAACCATCGGAAACAGACTTGCGGTCCCAGCCCGTCATGGCGTCTTCTCGGATGATTTTCTCCTCTGTGTACTGGGGGGTGACGATGGGAGCGGCAAGGATGCTGCGCCCGAACATAAACTCGTCGGTCATGTTCCACACCTTCCTGTCGGCTGCGAAGTCACTGAACAGCGGACGCATGTAGCTGCCGTTGTTGCTGGTCACCTGCCAGGCGGTACTATATAAATAAGGTATAAGGCGGTAGCGCAGGCGTATCATCTGCTCAATGGCATCATAGACAGGCTCGCCCTTCTTGCCGAACTGCCATATCTCACGCGGAGCGTCGGCACCATGACTGCGGAATACGGGACAGAACAGCCCGTACTGCATCCAGCGCACATAGAGTTCCTGGTACTGCGGATTCTTGGGGGCCGAGGCAGGCCCCTGCGTGTTGTAACTGCTGCAGAAGAAGCCGCCGATGTCGGTATTGAAGTTGGGATTGCCCGTCAGCGAGAAGCTCAGTCCGGCCGGCACCTGCTTGCGCAGCATGTCCCACGACGAGGCCACGTCGCCGCTCCACATGTTGGAGCCATAGTGCTGCTGACCGGCATAGCTGCTGCGCGTCATGATGAAGACGCGCTTCTCCAATGGACAATTGACAATTGATAATTGATAATTGCGCTGGGCTTCATAGATGCCACGGACTGTTGCCAGGGGGAAGGCATTGCGCTGCGAGCGCCAAGTACCGCCATAGACGGGATGCTCGTAGTCGCTCTCCTTCGGGTCGAAGAAGTCCGGGTCTGTCGAGTCCATCCACCATGCGTCAGTACCATAGTCGTAGAGCGTCTTCAGGTACTTCCAGTAGATGGCGCGGGCCTCGGGATGGAAGGCGTCATAGACCTTTACGCCGGAGGGATAGTCCAGGCGAGGCGGCCAGATGTGGGAGATGCCACTCTGCGGCCAGGTAGAGAAAGGCATCAGCAAGCCCTTGGCATCGAGTTCGCGAAACTGCTGTGTCTGCGGTCCGAAGCTGGCCCAGATGGAAATCATGAAGTGGGCGTGCTTCTTGTGTACGTTGTCAATCATCTGCCGGCCGTTGGCAAAGTCCTCAGAGAGGAAGTCCATGGCGTTCCACAGGTAGTTGGAGCCCCAGTACTGCCAGTCCTGGATGATGCCGTCCAAGGGGACGTTCAGTGCCCGGTACTGGTCCACGATGCTCTCGGTTTCACTGGCGCTCTTGTAGCGCTCCTTCGACTGCCAGTAGCCGTAGGTCCAAAGCGGGAACATAGGGACGTCGCCCGTCAGGTGGCGCATTTGTGCGACGACGCCGTCGGCACTTCCGCCATACATGAAATAGTAGTCTATGCCCTCGCCTGCCTCTGCGTCGAAGGTCATGCCCCCGGCGTTGTCCTCAAAGACGGTCGGCGAATAGTTCTCCCAGTAGAGCCCCCAGCCCTTGATGGACTGCAGCACGTTCTGGAAGTCCTCCAGGTTCGACTGCTCCATGCGCTTCTTCTCGCCACGGCGGTTCATCTTGCCGTTCTGGATGGTGCCCAGTCCATAGATGGCCTCGTCCTTGTCGAGGACAAAGGTCTGGCGCACGGCCTTGACGTCGCAGTCCTTCTCTTTGAGCAGCACCTTGCCCTGAGCCGTCAGGAATGTCAGGTTGCCCTGCACGTCCTGCCTGACCGTCAGTACTGCGCTCGACAAGGTATTGCCCTTGCGGCTGACTGCCACCTGTTCAGGCCGGGCGGTCACTACGAGGGTCTTGGTAGGCTGTCCCTTGACGACATGGACGATGCGTGGGGTCAGGAACTCAATTTTCACGTCCTGTGCAAATGAGGACAAGGCTGCTGCCAACAGGGGCAGTAAGGTAAGAATCCGTTTCATACTAATAGGGTGTTATCGGTTATTTTATGGAGGGCTAAGCGCCTTTTCGCCGCAAAGGTAATAATTTTTCCGAACTCTCAACGCTAAACTCTAAACTTTTTCGTAACTTTGCAGCCGAAATGGACAGTTTGACGTCATACTTTCCCATCACCAGCCCGACGCTGATCTTCTTCGTCGTGCTGCTCATCATTTTGTTTGCCCCTATCATCATGGGCAAGCTGCGCATTCCGCACATCATCGGCATGGTGCTGGCGGGCGTGCTGGTGGGACGCTACGGACTGAACATCCTGGAGCGCGACTCGTCGTTCGAGTTGTTCGGCAAGGTGGGCCTGCTCTACATCATGTTCCTGGCCGGCTTGGAGATGGACCACGAGAGTCTCAAGCGCAACTCCCGGCGCATCCTGCTGTTCGGTCTGCTGACGTGCTTCGTGCCCCTGCTGCTGACCTACCTGATGTCGATGTGGCTGTTAGGATATTCGCCCACGGCCTCGTTCCTGCTGGGATGCATCATGGCGTCAAACACGCTCATCGCCTACCCTATCATCTCTCGCTACGGACTGCAGCGCGACTCCAGCGTGATGCTCAGCGTAGGCTCCAGCATGCTGTCGCTGTTCATGGCGCTGATGATGCTGGCAGCCCTGGCGGCCTCGTACGGCGAGAACGCGGGCATCGGCTTCTGGCTGCTGTTCCTGGTGAAGTTCACTGCCTTTTTCGCCCTGTTGATGGTGGTCATCCCCAAACTGGTACGCTACTTCCTGCGCCGCTATTCCGATGCCATCATGCAGTTCATCTTCGTGCTGGCTGTCATGTTCCTGTCGTCGGCCCTGTCCGAAGCCATCGGCGTGGAGGGCATCGTAGGCGCCTTCCTCTCCGGTCTGATATTAAACAGGTACATCCCGCACGTATCACCCCTGATGAACCGCATCGAGTTCATCGGCAATGCCCTCTTCATCCCCTATTTCCTGATTGGCGTGGGCATGCTCATCAACGTCCGCACACTCTTCGAGGGAGCGCACATGCTCTGGATTGTGGCGCTGACAGCCTTCTTCGGCACCTTTGGCAAGGCACTGGCTGCCTACCTGTCGAGCCTGCTGTTCCGACTGCCCAAGGCGGCCGGACACATGATGTTCGGTCTGACGTGCGCCCATGCTGCCGGAGCCATCGCCATGGTGATGGTGGGCATGCGGTTGGAGGTCAGCCCCGGCCACTATTTAGTGAACGACGAGATACTGAACGGTGTCGTCATCATGATACTCATCACCTGCATCATCTCGACGCTGATGACGGAGCATGCCTCCCAGCAGATTGTGCTGGCCAACAGCCAGAAGCTGTCCGTCAACAGCCAGGAGGACGACGAGAAGATACTGCTCTGCGTAAAATACCCGGACATTGCCCCGCAGTTGTTGGAACTGTCGATGATGATGCGCAACGAGAAGCTGAACCGCGGACTGGTGGCGCTGAACGTGGTGTACGACGACAACCTCTCGGCCAAGCACCGCGAGGAGGGCATCCACCTGCTGGAACAGCTGCAGCGGCGGGCAGCGGCAGGCGACATCCAGATGCAGACGCAAGTACGACTGGCTACCAACATCGCCAACGGCATCAAGCATGCCTTCCGCGAGTTCGGTGCCTCGGAAATCATCATGGGTATGCACGTACATACAGACATCAGCCCGAAGTTCTGGGGTGAGTTCATCCAAAGCCTCTACAACGGTCTGAACCGCCAGATTGTGCTGTCGCGCTTCGTACAGCCGTTGAACACGCTGCGCCGCATCCAGGTGGCAGTGCCTTCGAGGGCGGAGTTCGAGCCGGGGTTCCACCGCTGGCTGGAACGTCTGGCGCGCATGGCGGGCAATCTGGACTGCCGCATCCAGTTCCACGGACGTAACGAGTCGCTGGAACTCATCCGCGAATACATCAACAACCGGCACCCCAGTGTCCGGGCCGAATACACCTATATGGCTCACTGGAACGAGCTGCCCCGACTGGCGGGGAACATCAACGACGACCACATGTTCGTGGTTATCACCGCCCGTAAGGGTACCATCTCCTATAAGAACGCACTGGAGCGGCTGCCCAACGAACTGATGCAGCACTTCTCGGGCAAGAACCTCATGATTATCTTCCCCGACCAGCACGGCGATGCCAAGGAGGAGAGCATGACATTCACCGCCGCACAGCACCAGGAGGAGAGCAGCATCTACGACAGCATCTCACGCTGGATCAACCGTTATCGTTCCCAATAACCCACCCCACCACCCACTCCCCCCACCCTACCCACAAACACCCACAAACACCCACAAACACCCACACATCTATGATAGAAATCAAAGGCATCAAGAAGAGCTTCGGCTCGTTAGAAGTACTGAAAGGCATCGACCTCACCATCCAGAAAGGTGAGATAGTCAGCATCGTCGGCCCCAGTGGCGCCGGCAAAACCACCCTGCTGCAGATTATCGGCACGCTGGACAAGCCCGATGCCGGCACCGTGCACATCGACTCCGTAGACGTGACGACCCTCTCGCAGAAGAAACTCTCTGACTTCCGCAACCGCCATATCGGCTTCGTGTTCCAGTTCCACCAGCTGTTGCCGGAGTTCACGGCACTGGAGAACATCATGATACCGGCCTACATTGCAGGCACCTCCAACAAGGCTGCCCGCCAGCGTGCTGAGGAACTGCTGCAGTTTATGAACCTCAGCGACCGTGCCAACCACAAGCCCAGCGAACTGTCGGGTGGCGAGAAGCAGCGCGTCGCCGTGGCCCGTGCCTTGGTCAACAACCCCGCCGTCATCCTGGCCGACGAGCCCAGCGGCTCCTTGGACACCAAGAACAAGGAAGAGCTGCACCAGCTCTTCTTCGACCTGCGCGACCAGTTCGGTCAGACCTTCGTCATCGTCACCCACGACGAGCACCTGGCCGGCATCACCGATCGCACCATCCAGATGCGCGACGGCCTCCTCGTTCCTTCCGAGGACGCTGCCGAATCCGACTAAATATTTTGTCGTTTCGAAAATGAAGCACAAGAATTCAGTTCCCTTCCTTTTTTTCTAACCTTGCGCTGCAGCTACGGAAAGTATTGCCCGCAGCTACGGAAAGTATTGCTCGCAGTGCGTGATTTTATGCTCCATCGTGCAGACTTTTATGGCTAACTCTTGCTCGAAGTATTGCTCAGACCGCCACGGCGGAACATAAAATCCGCCACCGCGGAGCATAAAATCCGATAACGTCAGACAACTAATAATCCGCCAGTCCTGCTGAACTTGATGCAGAGGACTGGCGGATAATCATTCATGCACGGAGCGGACTTGGGCGTAGCTAGGTGGTTCTGACAAGTCGCTTGCCTTGGGATGCTTTCTTGACGTTCTTTGGAGGAGCGGGGGCGAAGGGATCCGTGATGATGGTGGCGCGGAGGATGCGTACATCCGTCACGGGACGGTGGTATTTGTCGGTGGGCATCTGCTGGATGCGGTCTACCACGTCAAGCCCTTTTGTCACTTCGCCAAAGACGGTGTACTGGCCGTCCAGGTGGGGAGTACCCCCAACGGTCTTGTAAGTCTCAATCATTTCGGGAGTCAGCTGGACACGTCCGTGGGTCAGGGTGTCCAGACGCTCCTGCACCTTCATGATGGCGGCATCGTTGAAGATGCGTCCCCAGACGATGTAGAACTGACAGGCGCCGGAACGCATGTCGGGGTTGACCTCATCGGGTTCGCGGGCTGCTGCCAGCACGCCACGGCGGTGGTACAGCTGCGGCAGGCGGAATTCGGGTTCGATGGTGTAGTCCAGTTCTCCCGTTCCCAACCGCTGCCCGGGCTGTGCGTGCTTGCTGTTCAGGTCGCCACCCTGTATCATGAAGTCTTTGACGACACGGTGGAAGAGCAGCGAGTCGTAAAGATGCATGCGTACCAGCTTCAGGAAGTTGTCGCGATGCTGCGGCGTCTCGTTGTAGAGCACCAGCTGGATGTTGCCCTCGGTGGTCTCCAATAGTACCTCGGCCCGTGGTTGGGCTGGTGTGTCACCTTGCTTTTGTGCGTATACTACCGTCCCCAGCGTCAGCAGAACGGCCATCATCGATAGCATTATTTTCTTCATGTGATGAGTCTTTGAAGTGAAAACTGGGTACAAAATTAGTAAATAATCCTTATAAAACAAAGGGAAACGAACTCTTTTTATCAAGAAAGTTTTGGACATTTGGATATTATTACCTATCTTTGCACGGAAATTTAAAACTAAATACTACTCCCATGAAGAAATTGTTGGTCATAGTATCATGTGCTCTGCTGGCGGGATGCGGTCTCTTCGAGAGCGATGAAGACAAGTTGGACATTACCTCCAGGTTTAATGGCACGTGGAACATCTACGAGCAGATGAGCCGTAACAGCGACGGTGTCATCACCTACCATGCCATACCCTGGGGTGGGTTGGTGGCTTCTGTCAGAGAGCACAACATGCCTGTCGACTGGTCTGCATACGAATCCGTGCAGGTGGAGTTTGCTGAGCCCACGAAGGTGCAGACGCAGTTTAAGATAGCTGACCGCGTGAGCACGTGGGGCAAGTCCGGCATCACCAAGCTGACGTGTTATTTCGACGGTCAGGATGTGAGTTCTATTGACGAGGTGGTACTTCAGGCAGCCGACTCGGGGACGTTGTATGTGAAGAATGTACGTCTGTCGCCGCTGACCACCGTCTGGGATTCGGAGACCATCTGGACCGGCAACTGTAAGTTCGGCAATTGGCAGAAGGGCTTCACTGTGAAGGCCGAGCAGTTCAGTTCGGCATACGAAGGCGACAAACTGGAACTGGTCTATACGACTGACCGCTCAGAGCCTACTGTCACTTACTGGCAGTACAAGGCCATCTATAATGCCACCGAAGAAACGCTGGAAGGCAATGAAAGCGAGCAGAACAACTGGGGAGCCGTCATGGTTGGCAAGATGTCTACGGCCTGTCGTATCGTGCTGACTGCCAAGGACGTGAAGAACCTGAAGGAGAAAGGCTTGTTTGTCAACGGCTTCTATATGAATGTCACCCAGGTCAACCTGTTACGTAAGGGCGCCAGCCCTGGTGCTTGACAAATGCAGTGGACAGACCGTATCAGGCAAGTGAAGATCGTCCTGGTGGCTACGGCTGTGGCGATAGCCCTGGCCTCGCTGCTGGTGTCGCATTTTCTGGTGCGTGACCTGTCGAAGGAGGAACTGCATCGGATGCGGATATGGGCTGAAGCCCTGCATTCGCTGAACGAGGCTGACGAAACGACCGACCTTGCACTGGTGCTGAGCGTGATGGAGGGGAACAACACCATTCCCGTCATCGTGCTGAACAGCGAGGGGGGCATCGACGACTATCGCAACATCACCGACACAGCCCATGTTGAAGACTATGCCCGACGTATGCTGATGGCTGGCGACACCATCCGTGTCGACTCACAGCTGGTATGCTACGACGAGAGTATCATGCTGAAACGCTTGCAGGCATGGCCTTACGTACAGTTGGGTATCGTCCTGATATTTGTCGTGGTGGCCATTTTTGCCCTGTTGTCGTCGAAGCGTGCCGAGCAGAACAAGGTATGGGTGGGGCTGTCGAAGGAGACGGCCCACCAGTTGGGCACCCCCGTGTCGAGTCTGATGGCGTGGGTGGAGATGCTGAAGGAACAGTATCCCGACGACGAGCTGCTGCCGGAAATGGACAAAGACGTGAAGCGCCTGCAGCTGATAGCCGACCGTTTCTCGAAGATTGGCTCGCTGCCGGAGCCTGTCGAGGGCTCGATGAACGAGGTGCTGGAGCATGTCGTAGACTATATGGACCGCCGTACCTCGCGACAGGTGGAGATGATACGCCGCTTCCCTGACCATGAGGTCATCGTCAGAATGAATGCATCGCTGTTCGAGTGGGTCATCGAGAACCTCTGCAAGAACGCCGTGGATGCCATGGAAGGCAAAGGAACCATCACGCTGACGCTGGTCGATGAAGAAGAGCAGGTGGTGATAGAAGTACAGGATACGGGCAAGGGTATCCGCAAGAAAGACCTGGGCAATGTGTTTACGCCAGGCTTTACGACGAAAAAGCGCGGCTGGGGCCTCGGTCTGTCGCTGGCCCGCCGCATTGTAGAGGAGTACCATAAAGGTCGTATCTTTGTCAAGCAGTCAGAGCTTGGCAAGGGTACGACCTTCCGTATAGAGATACCGAAATGAAGAGTGAAAAGTGAAGAGTGAAGAATTTCCTACCGGACTCCCTTTCGCTACATTGGGCGGCAGCAAATTCTTCACTCTTCACTCTTCACTCTTCACTTAAACAACCTCGATGCCTTGCTCCTCGCAGAGCTTCAGGCTCATCTCCTTGAGTTTGAACTTCTGAATCTTTCCACTTCCCGTCAGGGGGAACTGGTCGATGAAGAACACATACTTCGGAATCTTGTAGCGGGCTATCTTGCCGCGGCAGAACAACTGCACGTCCTCGGGCGTCATCTTGACCCCCTCATCCAGAATGATGAAAGCTCCTACGGCCTCGCCGTACTTCTTACTGGGCACGGCTGCCACCTGTACGTCGCGGATACCGGGCATGTGGTAGAGGAACTCCTCAATCTCGCGCGGATAAATGTTCTCGCCGCCGCGGATAATCATATCCTTGATACGGCCGGTAATCTTGTAGAAGCCTTGCTCGTCCTTTACGCCCAGGTCGCCTGAGTGTAGGTAGCCGTTCTTGTCGATCACCTCGGCAGTAGCCGTCGGGTTCTTGTAGTAGCCCTTCATGACGTTGAAGCCTTTGCAGCACATCTCGCCCTGGACGCCCACCGGGCACTCCTCGCCGGTCTCCGGGTCGAGCACCTTGACATCGACAAACGGGTAGTCGCGGCCTACGGTGGTGCAACGCTGCTCGAAGGTGTCGTTCAGACAGGTCTGCGTCATGCCCGGCGACGACTCGGTGAGTCCGTAAACGCTGGTGATGGTCATATACATCTTCTCTGACACCTGCTTCATCAGTTCCACGGGACAGAGGCTGCCGGCCATGATGCCCGTGCGCAGACAGGACAGGTCGAACATGTCGAACATCGGGTGGTTGAGCTCGGCGATGAACATCGTCGGCACGCCATAGACAGCGGTACACCTTTCTTTATGTATAGAGGCCAGCACCACCAGCGGGTCGAATTTCTCGACCATCACCTCGGTACAGCCGTGGGTGAGGCAGTTCATCGTGGCCAGCACCACACCGAAGCAGTGGAACAACGGCACGCAGACGCACAACTTGTCGTCGGCAGTGAATCCCATGTTCTCGCCCGTGAAGTAACCGTCGTTAGTAATGCCGAAGTGGGTCAGCATGACACCCTTGGGGAAGCCCGTCGTACCACTGGTGTACTGCATGTTGCACACGTCGTAGCACGAGACGCTCTTCTTAATCTCCAGGAGTTCCTCGTCCTCGACGTTCTGACCCAGCAGCAGCAGTTCAGCGGTGTTGAACATGCCGCGATACTTCTCCATACCTATATATACTACGTTCTTCAGGAAGGGGAAGCGCTCGCTGTTCAGGTGGCCACGCTCGCAGTTCTTCAGCTCCGGCAGCATGGTGTAGGTCATGTCGACGTAGTTACAGTCCCATGTGCCGTCGGTGATGCACAGCGTATGCATGTCGGAGTCCTTGCAGAGGAACTCCAGCTCGTTCTGCTTGTAGTTGGTGTTGACGGTGACCAGCACGGCGCCAATCTTTGCCGTGGCATAGAGGAAGGTGAGCCAGTCGGGCACGTTGGTAGCCCAGATGCCGACGTTTGAGCCTTTCTTAACACCGATGGCCAGCAGACCCTTGGCGAGGTTGTCGACACGTTCGTTGAAGGTCTTCCACGTAAAGCGCAGGTTGCGGTCGCTATAGACGATGTACTCTTTGTCGGGTGTCGTCTCGGCCCAGTGCTCAAGCCATTCTCCCAATGTACGTTCCCAGAGCTGGTAGCCTTCACCATGGTTCTCTGCAGGATAGACCCTCCCCCGGCCCCTCCCTATAGGGAGGGGAGTAGTTACCTTGGAGGATGAAATAATATTTGATTGATTATCCATTGAAATAGTTTTCTATTTGTTCTATTACATATTCTATATTATAGAGGACTTTTTCATTTGTGAAACGGATGACATGATAGCCCATCCTTTCAAGATACTCTTCCCTTAGTCTGTCGTCTTCTTGCTGTCTTGGTTCAGAGTGGTACCCACCATCAACCTCAACGACTAATCCGTCATGTCGTGAGACAAAATCTACGATGTAGTCACCAATTACATGTTGGCGTATAAACTTCACTCCCAGCCCATTGTCTCTCAATTGTTCCCACAAGACATCCTCTGCGAGCGTCGCATTCTTCCTGTTCTCTCTTGCATATTCTTTTAGTAGTGCATACCTGTCAGGTGAGGCCGTCTTAAATCCCATTGCTTGAACAATCTACTCCCCTCCATTCAGGGAGGGGTTGGGGGTGGGTCTTTTAGAATGGGATATATACCACAGCCAGGATTTTCGCACTCTTGCCGGGAGCACCGTGGACGTGGTGCTTGACGATGGAGTCGTAGAAGATGCTGTCGCCCTCGGCAAGGGTATAGGTCTCCTTGCCATAGTCGATTTCTATCTCACCCTGCATCACATAGATGAACTCCTCGCCCTCGTGAGCAGACAGCTGGAACTCGTGGTTCTCCTCCGGGTTGATGTCGATGATGAACGGCTCCATGTGACGGCCGGCCTTCTGCTGTGCCAACGGATGGTACTCCATGTGCTTGCGGGCGTCGGTGGCACCATTGCTGAAGCTGATACTGCTGTCGGCTTCACGATCCTTGGCACGGCATACCACCGGTCCGAGGGCATCGTTGTCGTCCATGAAAGTGCCTAAGCGGACGCCCAGGGCACGTGCAATCTTAATCAGCGGGCCTAACGACGGCATGGTCTGGCCACTCTCGATGGCTTCTATCTGCTCGACGGTAAGACCGCAACTTTCCGATACTTCCTCTAAGGAGAGGTTTTTGGTCTCTCTGATTCCTTTAATCTTTGAACCAACAAAAGAATTATTACTTGACATAATCTACTGTTTGTGTTGGGGTGCAAAATTACACAATTTATGTGAAATACCAGCATTTTAATATGTTAAAAGCAAAAAAAACTCGATTTTTGTTCCTTATTTGCCAATTTCTTTGTACCTTTGCAGCCGATTTGCGGGTATTTGTTGCTTTCTGGGCACAAGTTCCTGCATTAAAAATTTGGAGAATATGTGTAGTTTGGAGACGTTGAAGATTGACCTGAAGGGACTGAAAGAGGTGGAAACCACCCGCGAGTACGACCTGGACGACCAGTTTTTCGCGGCTTTGGACGGTTCGCAGTTAGAACACGGTTCATTGCATGTGTCGGTGTCTATACGCAAGGTTACCGGCTTTTACGAACTGACGTTCCATACCGAGGGTACCGTCACCATTACCTGCGACCGCTGTCTGGACGACATGCAGCAACCCATTGCTGCCGATGACCAGCTGACGGTGAAGCTGGGTCACACATACAGCGAAGACGATGACACCGTGACCATCGACGAGAACGAAGGAATACTCGACCTGGCATGGTACATCTATGAGTTTACGATGCTGGCCATACCCATCAAGCACGTTCATGCACCTGGAAAATGCAATAGTGCGATGACGCAGAAGCTGGAAGAGCTGAGCGGTGCCGTCCGAAGCGGTGAAGAGGAGGCAGAGGCAGTAGATCCACGCTGGGCAAAATTGAGAGAATTAAACATAAAAGATTAAACATTAAACATTAATAGAATTATGGCACATCCTAAAAGAAGACAATCGAACACTCGTACTGCAAAGCGTCGTACACATGACAAGGCTGTAGCTCCCACACTGGCTGTATGCCCCAACTGCGGAGCATATCACATCTACCACACCGTATGCCCCACCTGTGGCTACTATCGTGGCAAGATTGCCATCGTTATGGACGAAGCTGCTGAGTAATTGATAACTGATAATTGATAATTGCAATTGGAAAGAAAGATTAATGCGATAATCACCGGCATTGGTGGCTACGTGCCCGACTATGTTCTGAACAACGAGGAACTGTCGAGGATGGTAGACACCAATGACGAGTGGATTATGACGCGTGTCGGCATCAAGGAACGCCGTATCCTCACTGAGGAAGGTCTCGGCACCAGCTACATGGCCCGTAAGGCTGCCAAGCAGTTGATAAAGAAGACCAATACGGATCCCGATACCATTGACGCCGTCATAGTGGCTACGTCAACGGCTGATTATAAGTTCCCGTCTACAGCCAGCATCGTGCTGGGCAAGCTTGGACTGAAGAATGCTTTTGCTTTCGACTTCTGGGCTGCGTGCTGTGGATTTCTCTATGTGCTTGACGTGGCAGCATCGATGATACAGTGCGGCCGTTACAAGAAGATTATTGTAATAGGTGCCGATAAGATGTCGTCCGTCGTTGACTATAAAGACCGGGCTACCTGTCCGCTCTTCGGCGACGGTGCTGCTGCTGTGCTGTTGGAAGGTACGGAGGAGGAGAACATCGGTGTGATGGATGCCTATTTCCGCGCTGACGGAAAGGGACTTCCCTTCCTGCACCTGAAAGCCGGCGGCTCTGTGTCTCCCCCCAGCCACTTCACGGTAGATCACCGTCTGCACTACCTCTATCAGGAGGGACGCACGGTATTCCGCTATGCGGTGACTAACATGAGTGATGACTGCGCCCTGATTGCCGAGCGCAATGGTCTGAACAAGGACAACATCCAATGGGTAGTACCTCATCAGGCCAATATGCGCATCATCGAGGCAGTGGCAAAACGCCTGGAACTGCCCATGGAACAGGTGATGGTCAACATTGAGCACTTCGGTAACACATCGGCTGCTACCATCCCACTGGCACTTTGGGAGAACGAGCATCTGCTGAAAAAGGGCGACAATATCATCATGACAGCCTTCGGAGCAGGCTTCGTGCATGGCGCATCCTATTATAAGTGGGCCTATGATCCCAAATGAGAAATGACAGAAATGAGAAATGATGCATAAAGCAGGATTCGTCAATATCGTTGGAAATCCCAATGTAGGTAAGAGTACGCTCATGAACCAGCTGGTTGGTGAGCGTATTTCGATTGCCACGTTCAAGGCGCAGACAACGCGCCATCGTATCATGGGCATCGTCAACACGCCCGACATGCAGATTGTGTTTAGCGACACCCCTGGGGTGCTGAAGCCGAATTACAAGTTGCAGGAGTCGATGCTGGCGTTTTCGGAGTCTGCCTTGCAGGATGCCGATGTGCTGCTCTACGTCACTGACGTGGTGGAGAACCCGGAGAAAAACATGGATTTTCTGGGTAAGGTGCAACGAATGACCATTCCCGTCCTGTTGCTCATCAACAAGATTGACGAGAGCGACCAGAAGACATTGGGCGATATCGTGGAAAAATGGCATGCCCTGCTGCCTAATGCGGAGATATTGCCCATCTCGGCCAAGAACAAGTTTGGCGTGGACATGCTGCTGAAGCGTATCCAGGAGCTGCTGCCCGAGAGTCCGGCCTACTTTGACAAGGACCAGTTGACCGACAAGCCTGCCCGTTTCTTTGTTTCGGAGATTATCCGTGAAAAGATATTGTTGTATTACGACAAGGAGATTCCCTACTCCGTGGAGGTGCGTGTGGAGCGATTCAAGGAAACGGAGAAGAACATCCACATCAATGCTGTCATCTATGTGGAGCGGGATTCGCAGAAGGGCATCATCATCGGTCATCAGGGGGTCGCTCTGAAAAAGGTCTCTACGGAGGCTCGCAAGGCCTTGGAGAAGTTCTTTGGTAAATCCATCTTTCTCGAAACTTTCGTCAAGGTTGACAAAGACTGGCGCAGCAGCCAGCACGAGCTCAACGCCTTTGGTTATAATCCGGAGTAGCAGTTAGAGAAGTTAGAGAAGTTAGAGAAGTTAGAGAAGTTAAGAAGTTAGAGAAGTTAGAGGGCATGGCAAACTTAGTAGCGATTGTAGGACGTCCGAATGTCGGCAAGTCCACCTTATTTAACAGACTGACCAACTCGCGTCGCGCCATTGTGAGCGATGAGGCAGGAACAACCCGTGACCGCCAGTATGGCAAGTGCGAGTGGAACGGGCGGGAATTCTCAGTGGTTGACACGGGCGGCTGGGTTGTCAACAGCGACGACATCTTCGAGGAGGAGATTCGCAAGCAGGTGCTTATAGCAACGGAAGAGGCAGACCTGATTCTGTTTCTGGTAGATATCAAGAACGGCCTGACCGACCTCGACGAGGATGTGGCACTCATCCTGCGCCGTTCGAAACTTCCTGTCGTGCTGGTAGCCAACAAGGCTGACGACGGCAAGGACCTGTACGGCCAGTACGAGTTCTATAAACTCGGACTGGGTGACCCCTTCTGTATCAGTGCTGCCACAGGCAGTGGTACGGGCGACCTGCTGGACTTTGTGCTGACGAAGCTGAAGACCGACGAGGTGGATGACCTGGAGGATGGTACGCCACGCTTTGCTGTCGTGGGACGTCCCAATGCCGGCAAGTCGAGCATCATCAACGCCTTCATCGGTGAAGACCGCAATATCGTTACTGAGATGGCTGGCACTACCCGTGACAGCATCTATACCAAATACGACAAGTTTGGCTTTGATTTCTATCTTGTCGATACCGCCGGCATCCGTCGCAAAAACAAGGTGACGGAGGATTTGGAATTCTACTCTGTCATGCGCTCCATCCGTGCTATCGAGAACTCGGATGTCTGCATCCTGATGATTGACGCTACCCGCGGCATTGAGGCACAGGACATGAACATCTTCCAGCTCATTCAGAAAAACAACAAGAGTCTGGTGGTCGTCGTCAACAAATGGGACCTCGTAGAGGACAAGTCGCAGGCCGCCATATCGACCTTCGAGAATGCCATCCGCAACCGCATGGCACCGTTTGTCGATTTCCCCATCATCTTCGCCTCTGCCGTCACCAAACAGCGCATCTTCAAAGTGCTCGAGACGGCCAAACAGGTATACCTGAACCGAAAGATCAAGATTGGTACGTCGAAGCTCAACGAAGTCATGCTGCCTATCGTCGAAGCTACGCCGCCACCCAGCATTAAGGGTAAGTACATCAAGATCAAGTATGTCTCGCAGGTGCCGGACACGCAGATTCCTACTTTTGTGTTCTATGCCAACCTGCCCCAGTATATCAAGGAGCCTTATCGTCGCTTCTTAGAGAACAAACTCCGTGATAACTGGACGCTGACAGGAACACCCATCAATGTCTTCGTCCGCCAGAAATAAAGTTCCTTGAAGTTTATGACGAGCTCTTTGCGGAAGCAAATAATACTCTTTTCACTATACACCATTACCTTTCTATGGGCTTGTTCTGAGGTGACGCCTGAGGAGCAAGCGGCTCGAGCTGCCCGTACTTACTATCAGTGCTTGGTCGACGACCGCCCTGCCGAGTTCCTGCAGGGCAAGGCCGATGCTGACAGTCTGCCTGACAACTATCGTGCTCAGTTGCTGATGGCCATCAATCAATATCGTGCTGACATGCTCGACAAACACAATGGCTTGCACGAGGTACAGGTGTCTGACAATGTAGGACGACGCGATTCTTCACTCCATCTCACTTACGCTTTCCTGATTCTGTGCTATGGCGACTCTACGCAGGAGGAAATAACCGTCCCTATGATTGAGCGCAATGGAAAGTGGCTGATGAAATAAAGAATTATTGCGATGTCATGTGGGTGCGGTGACCATACTCATGACAGTTCTTGTGTTTAACTCAGTAAACAATAAATAAAACGGATTGATTTCCGTTGGAATCAATCCGCTTCTTTAATTTGTCGTACGATAATTATACAATCTTGCGATGTTGTTACAATACTCTGTGTAGGCTTCGCTTTTGAGCCATTTGTTAATTAACTTTTTCATCATCTTTTTACCCTTTCTTTCTTTTAATTGTTATCCTTTGTTATCCTTACTTGCTGCTTCGCTCGGCAGCTCTTATCTCTTTTTGACGATGCAAAGGTACGACGTTTTTGGTTCTCTTGCAAGCAAAAAAGCAAATTGTTTGCGTTAACAGCCTTTATTTTGACCTGTGTCAACGGAATTGGGCTTTCGTTGATGCAGGTCAATCGGGAGTGGAAAAAGAGAAATACTAATGCTGGCTGGTGATGGCCTCACGCATCTCTTTCAACAGGTCAGAGGCGAAGATGAAGTCGGTGAGGCGTTTGTTGGTCGACCTCATAATGTCTGCCGACACGCCTTGCCATTCCTTATGCCCTTCGTAGATGAAGATGATGTTCTCACCGATACCCATGACGGAGTTCATGTCGTGGGTATTGATGATGGTGGTCATCTTGAATTCCTGGGTAATGGAATGCAGCAGATCATCAATAATCAGCGATGTCTTAGGGTCTAGACCACTATTCGGCTCGTCACAAAACAGGTATTTGGGATTCAAGGCAATGGCACGGGCAATGGCTACGCGCTTCTGCATACCGCCGGAAATCTCTCCGGGAAACTTCTCCTCTGCACCTACCAGATTGACGCGGTCGAGGCAGTCCATGGCTCTTCGCTGCCGTTCACGCAGGTTCATGGAGGAAAACATGTCAAGCGGGAACATCACGTTCTCCAGCACCGTCAGCGAGTCGAAGAGTGCTGCCGACTGGAATATCATGCCCATCTCGCGGCGCATGAGTACCTTTTCCTGCTTGGACATGAGCACAAAATCACGCCCGTCATAAAGAATCTGTCCCTTGGTGGGGTCGAAGAGTCCCACCAGGTTCTTCATGAGTACGGTTTTGCCACTGCCACTCTGGCCGATGATGAGGTTGGTCTTACCATCCTCAAAAATGGTCGAGATATCCTTCAGTACCTCAATGTCGCCAAAACTCTTATATAGGTTCTTTACTTCTATCATGATAACAGCTCGGTCAAGAAAACATCACTACAAAGAATCAGTACACTGGAACTTACCACGGCATCTGTCGACGCCTTACCCACATTGACCGATCCTCCTTCTACGGTATAGCCGAAATAGGAGGGTACGGCAGAGATAATGAAGGCAAAGAAGAGGCTCTTGATGATGGACATCCATACAAACCACGACTTAAAGTCGTGCTGCAAACCCAACGTTAGGTCATCAGGTACGATGATGCCTCCAAGAAAGGCCGTGCCGTAGGCTCCCATGATACCCATGGCTGACGAGAAGATGACCAGTAGTGGCATAATGGTCAGCATGCCTAATATCTTGGGCAGAATGAGATAACATGCCGAGTTGACACCCATGATGTCGAGGGCGTCAATCTGTTGCGTGACACGCATGGTGCCGATTTCAGAGGCGATGTTCGAGCCAACCTTTCCTGCCAGAATCAGACACATGATGGAACTTGAGAACTCCAGCAGCATGATTTCACGGGTTGTGTAGCCGCTGACCCAGCGGGGCATCCAAGGCGACTGGATGTTCAGTTTCATCTGGATGCAGATGACGGCACCGATAAAGAAAGATATCAAAAGTACAATGCCAATGGAGTTGACACCCAACTGGGCCATCTCCTTGACATATTGTTTCCAAAACATCCGAAAACGTTCAGGCACCGAAAAAGTGCGTCCCATCAGTATGACGAACTTGCCGAGCGTTGTCAGCCAATTTTGTAGTAATTTCACCATATCGGGTGCAAAGGTAGTCATTTTCTTTGAGCTTTGGGCTTTGAACTTTGAACTTTGTGATTTGCCAAAGTGTTAAATATCACTAACGTACTATGATAAAGCTCATCGTTCAAAGTTCAAAGTTCAAAGATTGTCGTACCTTTGCAACCGATATGGATGAAACGATGAACATACAGACAGAACAACCGCAGAAAGAGCAGGACAGTATGCCTCACTCAGACCGCCAGGCGAGGGAGAGTCTTGTGTTGCGTGCGGAAGGACTGGTGAAGATTTATGGTAAACGTACGGTGGTTAACGATGTGTCGTTTAATGTCAAGCAGGGCGAAATTGTCGGTCTGCTGGGACCGAACGGTGCCGGAAAAACCACGTCGTTCTACATGACAACAGGACTCATAGTTCCCAATGGTGGACATATTTATCTGGGCGATGAAGAAGTGACGACCTATCCGGTATACAAGCGTGCCCGTGCCGGTATCGGCTATTTGGCTCAGGAAGCCTCGGTATTCCGCAAGATGACGGTGGAGGATAATATCCTGAGTGTCTTGGAGATGACGGGCAAACCCCGCGACTATCAGTTGGAGAAACTGGAGAGTCTGATTAAGGAGTTCCGTTTGGAGAAGGTACGCAGGAATACGGGTGACCGTCTATCGGGTGGTGAGCGCCGTCGTACAGAAATAGCTCGCTGTCTGGCCATCGAACCAAAGTTCATCATGCTTGACGAGCCGTTTGCCGGTGTGGACCCCATTGCCGTTGAGGACATCCAGTTCATCGTGTGGAAACTGAAGGACAAGAATATCGGTATCTTGATTACCGACCATAATGTTGAGGACACACTGTGTATTACCAATCGTGCCTACCTGCTGTTTGAGGGTCGCATCCTGTTCCAAGGTTCGCCGGAGGAATTGGCAGCCAATCCGGTGGTGCGCAAGAACTATCTGACGGAGTCGTTTGTATTGCGCCAAAAGGATTTCTCTGTCTTAGAAGAACAGCGTAGACGAGAAGAAGAAAGTTAATAATTCTTAAGAGGTGAGAGGCGAAGGGTAAGAGGTAAGAGAAATTTTGTACCTTTGCACGCTCAAATCGCATATATATAATAAATAAGGTATAAAGAGACAATGAATATTCAATTTGAAGCTCCTGACAAGATCAATGGCTTGATGACCATTACGTTGGAGACGGCTGACTATCAGCCTGAGGTCGAGAAGACCCTGAAAGACTATCGCAAGCGCGCTAATATTCCCGGATTCCGTCCCGGCCAGGTCCCGATGGGCATGATTAAGCGCCAATTTGGTACAAGTGTCAAGGTTGACGTGGTCAACAAGATGCTGGGCGAGAAACTGTACGACTATGTACGCGAGAACAAGATACAGATGCTCGGCGAGCCCCTTCCCAGCGAACAGCAGGAAGTGCTTGACTTCGAAGGTGATGCTCCCCTGACCTTTAAATTCGATATCGCCGTGGCTCCAGCCTTCGAGGCTCAGTTGAACGCCAAGGACAAGGTGCCCTATTATAATATCACTGGTGATGAAAAGTTGGTTGACCAGCAGGTGGAGATGTACCAGAACCGATCTGGTGAGTACCAGAAAGCTGAGCTGTTCGACCCCGAGCAGCGCGACATGCTGAAGGGTGACCTGCGCGAAGTTGATGGCACCATCGAGGTACCTGACGCCGTGCTGATGCCTCAATATATGAAGGTGGACGACCAGAAGAAGCTGTTTGACGGCTGTAAGCTGGGCGACATCATCACTTGGAATCCCCGTAAGGCCTATCCCGAGAGCGACGTCGAGGTGAGCAGCCTGCTGAAGATTGAGAAAGACCAGGTGGCTGAGCATACGGGCGACTTCACGTTCCAGATTACCGAAATTTCCCGCTTTGTCAAGGCCGAGGTTAACCAGCAGCTGTTTGATCAGGTATTTGGGGAGGGCAATGTCAAGGACGAGAAGGAGTTCCGCCAGAAGATTGCCGACATGATTGCCCAGCAGTTCAAGAACGACTCTGATTATAAGTTCCTGCAGGACGTCCGTGCCCATCTGGAGAAGAAGGTTGGAAAGCTGGAATTCCCCGAGGCCATCCTGAAGCGCGTGATGATTCAGAACAACAAGGACCGCAAGGACGCTGAGGAGTATGTCGAGAAGAACTTCGAGGCCAGCATCAAGGAGCTGGGTTGGCACCTGATGAAGGAGCAACTGGTAGCTGCTCAGAACATCAAGGTCGAAGATGCCGACCTGAAGGCCGTAGCCAAGGAGGCAGCCCGTGCCCAGTTCGCCCAGTATGGTATGTCGAACATTCCCGATGAGTATCTGGAGAACTATGCTCAGGAGATGCTGAAGAAGCGCGAGAACGTTGATGGCATTGTTGACCGCGCCGTCGATGTCAAGCTGATTGCTGCCTTGAAGAATGTCGTGAAATTGGACGAGAAGTCAATCACGATGGAAGACTTCCAGAAACTGATGCAAGAAAAGTAAAAAAAAGGCAATTATATTTCTTTAACCAAAAAAAAGAGTCGGGATGCTTTGCGTTCCGACTTTTTTTCGTAATTTTGTATCTACGTTTTCAATAAAGGGTGGTAAATGCACCCTTTGCATTATTAAAGGAGAAAGAAATGATGAATAACGATTTCAGAAAATATGCTACGAAGCATTTAGGTATCAACGGTCTTGTGCTCGATGAGGTGATGAGTGCGCAGGCCCAGTATTTGAACCCGTACATCCTGGAAGAGCGTCAGTTGAACGTTACCCAGATGGATGTCTTTTCACGATTGATGATGGACCGCATCATCTTTCTGGGTACCCAGATTGACGACTACACTGCCAACACGCTGCAGGCCCAGTTGCTCTATCTGGACTCGGTGGACTCGGGCAAGGACATCTCTATCTACCTGAATTCTCCCGGTGGCAGCGTAACGGCTGGTCTCGGCATCTACGACACCATGCAGTTTATCTCCAGCGACGTGGCTACTATCTGTACGGGTATGGCCGCCTCGATGGCTGCCGTGCTGCTGGTGGCCGGTACGGAGGGTAAGCGTTCGGCATTGCCACACAGCCGCGTCATGATTCACCAGCCGTTGGGTGGTGTTCAGGGGCAGGCTTCGGATATCGAGATTGAGGCCAAGGAGATTATGAAGTTCAAGAAGGAGCTGTATACTATCATCTCTGAGCATTCTCACACACCCTACGACAAGGTGTGGAACGACTCCGACCGCAACTACTGGATGACTGCTGAGGAAGCCAAAGAATATGGAATGATTGACCAGGTGCTGAAGAAGAAATAATGGCAAAGAAGTGTAATTTCTGTGGACGTTCTGAGCGTGAGGTGAAGCTGCTGATAACCGGTGTGGACGGCTGCATCTGTGAGGACTGTGCCGTGCAGGCCTATCAGGTGGCCACTGCCAATGGCTATGGTCCTGAGGCCCGTCACAAGGACAGCAAGTTCAACTTGAAGCGCATCCCCAAACCCAAGGAAATCAAGGAGTATCTGGATCAGTATGTCATCGGTCAGGACGAGGCCAAGCGCTACCTGAGCGTGGCAGTCTACAACCACTATAAGCGCCTGCAACAGCCCAAGAACGACAACGAGGTGGAGATAGAGAAGTCGAACATCATCATGGTGGGTTCGACGGGTACTGGCAAGACGCTGCTGGCACGTACCATTGCCAAACAGTTGGATGTGCCGTTTACGATTGTTGATGCCACTGTGTTCACGGAGGCTGGCTATGTGGGCGAGGATGTGGAGAGCATTCTCACACGACTGCTGCAGGTGGCTGACTATAATGTGGAGGCTACGCAGCGCGGCATAGTCTTTATCGATGAGATTGACAAGATAGCCCGTAAGTCGGATAATCCCTCCATCACCCGTGACGTCAGCGGCGAGGGCGTTCAGCAGGGACTGCTCAAACTCTTGGAGGGTACCAATGTCAATGTTCCCCCCAAGGGAGGTCGCAAGCACCCCGACCAGGACTACATCTCGATAGACACCCGCGACATCCTGTTTATCTGCGGTGGTGCCTTTGACGGCATTGAGCGCAAGATAGCCCAGCGCCTGAACACCCATGTAGTGGGCTACAACTCGGTGCAGAACGTGCGTAAGATAGACAAGGAGAACCTGATGCAGTATATTGCTCCGCAGGACCTGAAGTCGTTCGGACTGATTCCTGAGATTATCGGTCGTCTGCCCGTGCTGACCTATCTGAATCCGCTCGACCGCGATGCCTTGACCAAGATACTGACCGAACCCAAGAACTCCATCATTAAGCAGTACAAGAAGCTGTTCGAGATGGACGGCATCACACTCACCTTCACACCAGAGGCACTCACGCTCATCGTAGACAAGGCGGTGGAGTACAAACTGGGGGCCCGTGGCTTGCGTTCCATCGTGGAGAACATCATGATGGATGCTATGTTTGAGATACCCTCCAAACGAACAAAATCCTTTGAAGTGACCGCCAAGTATGCCCAAGAGCAGCTTGATAAGTCGCACTTACAATAATACCTCTAAAAAGTCTATGGCAAACAAGAAACAGAATCTAACAGAAGCACTTAAGAAATACTTCGGTTTCGACAAGTTCAAGGGCGATCAGGAAGCCATCATCCAGAACGTGCTTGATGGCAACGACACCTTTGTACTGATGCCGACGGGCGGCGGCAAGTCGCTGTGCTATCAGCTGCCGTCGCTGCTGATGGAAGGCACGGCTATTGTCATCTCCCCGCTGATAGCGCTGATGAAAAACCAGGTCGACGTTATCAGTTCGATGAGTGAGGAGGGCACGGCACATTACCTGAACTCTTCGCTCAACAAGTCGGCTATCGACCAGGTGAAGGCCGATATCACGGCTGGCAAGACCAAGTTGCTCTATGTGGCTCCTGAGTCATTGACGAAGGAGGAGAACGTGGAGTTCCTGCGTCAGGCCAAGATATCATTCTACGCCATTGACGAGGCCCATTGTATCTCTGAGTGGGGGCACGATTTCCGTCCGGAGTACCGTCGCATCCGTCCGATTATCAACGAGATAGGCAAGGCTCCAGTCATTGCACTGACTGCAACCGCTACAGACAAGGTACGTACTGACATCAAGAAGAATCTGGGCATTGTGGATGCTGTGGAGTTCAAATCGTCGTTTAACCGTCCCAACCTGTATTATGAGGTGCGTCCGAAGACGCATGACGTGGATAAGGACATCATCAAGTTCATCAAGCAGCATCCTGGCAAGAGTGGCATCATCTATTGTCTTTCGCGCAAGAAGGTTGAGGAACTGGCTGAGGTGCTGAAAGCCAATGACATCAAGGCGGCGCCCTATCATGCCGGTCTCGACAGCGCGCTCCGCTCGCAGACGCAGGATGACTTCCTGATGGAGGAGATTGACGTCATCGTGGCTACCATCGCCTTTGGCATGGGTATCGACAAGCCCGACGTGCGTTTCGTCATCCACTACGACATTCCTAAGTCGCTGGAGGGTTACTACCAGGAGACGGGTCGTGCCGGTCGTGACGGCGGCGAGGGCATGTGCATCACGTTCTATGCCCAGAAGGATTTGCAGAAGCTCGACAAGTTTATGGAGGGTAAACCCGTTGCCGAGCAGGACATTGGCCGTCAGTTGCTGGCTGAGACGGCAGCATATGCCGAGTCATCCGTATGCCGTCGCAAGATGCTACTCAACTATTTCGGCGAGACCTACGACAAGGACAACTGTCACAACTGTGACAACTGCCTGCACCCGAAGACGAAGATTGAGGCCAAGGCTCAGCTTGTGATGGTGCTACAGGCTATCCATGCGCTGAAGGAGAATTTCCGTTCCGACTATATCATCGACTTTGTATCGGGTCAGGAGACCGAGGAACTGCTGGCGCACAAGCATCAGGACCACGAATTGTTCGGTATCGGGGAGAATACTGAGAGGAAATACTGGAATCCCGTTATCCGGCAGGCGCTCATTGCGGGCTATCTGAAGAAAGACGTCGAGAACTACGGTCTGCTGAAATTAACATCGGCTGGCAAGAAGTTTATGAAGAACCCGGAGTCGTTCATGATAGTCGAGGACCACGAGTATAACGAGGACTACGATTCTTCTGCCGATCACGAGGGAGGCACCAGTGCCCTTGACCCCACGTTGAGCGCCATGCTGAAGGACCTACGCAAAAAGGTCAGCAAGAAACTCGACCGTCCGCCATACGTCATCTTCCAGGATGTCAGCATCGAACAGATGGCTACCGACTATCCTGTCACACTGGAGGAGCTGAAGAATATCCAGGGTGTCGGCGAGGGTAAGGTGCGCCAGCCGTATGCGAAAGATTTTGTGGACCTCATCAAGCGCTACTGCGACGAGAACGAGATAGAGCGTCATAGCGACCTGCGCGTCCGCACGGTGGCCAAGAAGTCCATCTTGAAGGTGAAGATCATCCAGGCCATTGACCGCCAGATAGCCCTTGACGACATCGCTACCGCCCAGGGGCTGGAGTTCGAGGAACTGCTCGACGAGGTAGAGGCTATTGTCTACAGCGGTACGAAGCTGAATATCGACTACTTCTTGGAAGAAGTGATGGACGAGGACCATGTCGATGACATCTATGACTACTTCGCCGAGAGTGAGACCGACTCTTTGGAGGACGCCCTACAGGAACTTGGCGCCGAATGCTCTGAGGACGAAATCCGCCTCGTCCGTATAAAATTCCTCTCCGAGATGGCGAACTAAGTATGAGGGATATGTTCGGCCTGATGGCGTCGCAATTTGTGCTGAAGGCGATGTACGAAATCATCCATATCCCCATTATCCTGCCATTGTTTAAGTACGTTAAAAAAGAATAATGTTCGACGGGCATTGGTCGCTGTTCAACGAAAAAGCAGTAAATTTGCACGCAATAAAAAAATAAGTAGTAATATTATGTCATCATTTATTGCAGATAAGATTGTGATGGACGGCCTCACATTCGACGACGTCCTGTTGATTCCCGCCTATTCTGAGGTACTGCCGAAAACGGTAGAGTTGCAAACGCGCTTTTCGCGTAACATTGTGTTGAACGTACCTTTTGTGACAGCCGCCATGGACACGGTGACGGAGAGCCAGATGGCTATTGCCATTGCCCGCGAGGGCGGCATCGGCGTTATTCATAAGAATATGTCGATAGAGAATCAGGCCCGCGAGGTGGCTATTGTGAAGCGTGCCGAGAACGGTATGATCTACGACCCGATAACAATTCCGTTGGGGAGCACGGTAGCTCAGGCGCTGGACATCATGGCAGAGTATCATATCGGCGGCATTCCCGTGGTCGATGACGATCGCCACCTGGTGGGTATCGTGACGAACCGCGACCTGCGCTTCGAGCGCCAGTTGGATCGTCCCGTGGACGAGATTATGTCGAAGGACAACCTCGTCACCACGCACCAACAGACGGATTTGTCAGCAGCTGCTGACATCCTGCAGAAGAACAAGATTGAGAAGCTGCCGGTGGTGGATAAGGACAACCGCCTGGTAGGTCTGATTACCTATAAGGACATCACAAAGGCAAAGGATAAGCCTATGGCGTGCAAGGACGACAAGGGTCGTCTGCGCGTAGCTGCCGGTGTCGGCGTCACATCAGACACGCTCGACCGTATGCAGGCATTGGTGAGCGCCGGTGTCGATGCTATCGTCATCGATACGGCTCATGGTCACTCGAAGAGCGTCATCGATAAGCTGCGCGAGGCCAAGGCGTCGTTCCCCCATATCGACATCGTGGTGGGTAACATCGCTACGGGCGCTGCTGCTAAGATGCTGGCCGAGAATGGTGCTGACGCCGTAAAGGTAGGCATCGGCCCAGGCTCTATCTGTACCACCCGCGTGGTGGCAGGTGTGGGCGTTCCCCAGTTGAGTGCCGTCTACGACGTCTACAGTGCCTTGAAGGGTACGGACGTTCCCCTGATAGCCGATGGTGGTCTGCGCTACTCGGGCGACATCGTGAAAGCGTTGGCTGCCGGTGGTTCGTGCGTTATGATTGGCTCGCTGGTAGCCGGTACTGAGGAAAGCCCTGGCGACACTATTATCTATAATGGCCGTAAGTTCAAGAGCTATCGTGGCATGGGTTCATTAGAAGCTATGGAGCACGGTTCGAAGGACCGTTATTTCCAGGCCGACACGAAGGACGTGAAGAAGTTGGTTCCTGAGGGCATTGCCGGTCGCGTACCTTATAAGGGAACTGTTCAGGAAGTCATCTACCAGATGGTGGGTGGTTTGCGTTCGGGCATGGGCTACTGTGGTGCTGCCACCATCGAGAAACTGCATGAGGCCAAGTTCACCCGCATCACCAATGCCGGTGTCAATGAGAGTCACCCGCACGACATCACGATAACCAGTGAAGCCCCGAATTACTCACGTCCTAATGATTGATTTTTAAACAACGAATTACACGAATTGAACAGATGAAGCTAAAGATGATTCTGGCGGCCTGTCTGATGAGCACTGCCGCAGTGGCGCAGACAGACCCTATTGTCATGACGGTGGCTGGTGTGCCAGTGCCCCGTTCGGAGTTTGAGTACAGCTATAATAAGAATAATACCGACGGTGTCATTGATAAAAAGACCGTTGAGGAATATGTCGACCTGTTTGTCAACTATAAGCTGAAAGTGCAGGCTGCCCTGGATGCCCGTCTGGATACGACGAAGACCTTCAAGGAAGAGTTTGCCCAGTATCGCGACCAGCAGGTGATGCCGACCTTCGTAACCGATGCCGACATGCTGGCTGAAGCCCATAAGGTGTACGACCAGACTAAGGAAAGTATCGGTCCTGACGGTCTGGTGAGTGCCGCCCACATCCTGATATTGGTGAAACAGAAGGCCACGAAGGAGGAACAGGATGAGGCCAAGCGCCGCATCGACTCCGTCTATACAGCCTTGAAGGCTGGTGCCAACTTCGAGGAACTGGCCAAGCAGGTGTCGCAAGACCCGGGTTCAGGTCGTCGTGGCGGTATGCTGGGATGGTTCAGCCGCAACCAGATGGTGAAGGAGTTCGAGGACGAGGCGTTCGCTCTGCAGCCCAACCAGATGAGCAAGCCTTTTCTGTCGCCTTTCGGTTGGCATATCATTCTGATGAAGGACCGTAAGCAGTTGGAGCCGTTTGACTTCCACAAGGACAATATCCTTCGCTATCTGGAACAGCGTAACGTCCGTGACCATATTTCTGCCGAGAAGGTGAATGCCCTGGTGAAAGCTTCTGGTGGCACGCTGACCAAGGAACAGGTCATTGATCAGCGTACTGACTCGCTGGCTGAGGCCGATATGGACATGCGTTACCTTATCAAGGAGTACCACGACGGCTTGCTGCTCTATGAAATCAGCAACCGTACCGTCTGGGAGAAAGCCTCAAAGGACGAGGAGGGCCTGGCTAACTATTTCAAAAAGAACAAGAAACGCTATAAGAACGAGTGGAAAGACAATCCCCGTTACAAGGGTATGGTTTACCACGTGAAGGACGAGTCCTATATCAAACCTGTCGCCAAGTGCGTGAAGAAACTGAAGTTTGCCGACTGGAACGAAGCCCTGCGCAAGACCTTCAATGGCGACTCCATCATCCGCATCCGCGTGGAGAAAGGACTGTTCAAGAAAGGCGATAACAAGTTTGTCGACCGCGAGGTGTTCAAGGTTCAGGATGTCCAGGTAGACAGCGTGAAGGGATACCCCATTGACGCCGTCTACGGCAAGCTGCTGAAGAAGCCCGAGGACTATACCGACGTACGTGTCCAGGTCGTTGCCGACCTGCAGGACGAACTGGAGCGCCTCTGGGTTGCCGACCTGCGCAAACGCTATTCGTTCAGCGTCAACGAAGAAATTCTCAAGACCGTCAATAAACATGAATAGACTATTCCTTCTGATATTTGTCTCACTGGCGTCCATGGTGTCGCTGGCGGATAATCAGCCCGATAGTTTGGGAACTGTTGTCGACGAAGTTATCTGGGTTGTCGGCGACGAGGCCATCCTGAAATCTGACGTGGAAGCTATGCGTATCCAAGGACAGCAGGAGGGCATGCGGTGGAAAGGTGACCCCGACTGTGCCATTCCCGAGCAGATTGCCGTTCAGAAACTGTATCTGAACCAGGCCATCATCGACAGCGTGGAAGTTACGGAATCAGAAATCAGCCAGGGCGTGGAACAGTACCTGGATAATATGATTAATTATATAGGCTCGCGTGAGAAGCTCGAAGAGTATCACAAGAAGAGCCTGAGTCAGATTCGTGCCGAGTTGCGCGACTCCTACCGTGAGCGTCAGATGGTGCAGGGCATGCAGCAGAAGTTGGTCAAGGACATCACGGTGACCCCTGCTGACGTGCGTCGCTATTTCAAGAACATGTCGCAGGACAGCATCCCCTTTGTGCCTACCGAGGTCGAGGTGCAGATTATCACGCTGCAGCCGCGCATTGAGCAGGAAGAGATTAACCGCGTCAAGGAGGAACTGCGCGACTATACCGAACGTATCAACAAGGGCGAGTCGACGTTTCAGACCCTGGCACGCCTCTACTCCGAGGATCCTGGCACGGCACGCCGAGGCGGTGAGCTCGACTATACTGGTCGAGGCACGCTGGATCCGGCTTTTGCCAATGTCGCTTTCAGTCTGACCGACCCCAAGCGTGTGTCGAAAATTGTGGAGTCGGAGTTTGGCTACCATATCATCCAGCTCATTGACAAGCGCGGTGACAAGATTAAGGTGCGACATATTCTGCGCAAGCCTGTTGTCAGTGATGCTGCTATCGAACTGGCCCTCCATCGTCTCGACACCTTGGTTACTGCTATCCGCAACAACGTGCCCCCCGAGATTATCAAGAATGTCTATAAGGACAAGGACGGCAATGCTATTGAAAAGTTTACCTTCGAGGATGCCGTGACACTGTTCTCCGACGATAAGGATACACGTAACAACAACGGTCTGATGTCGAACATGACACAGGAAGGTCGTACTTCGCGCTTCAAGTTAGCCGACCTCCCTCCTGAGGTTGCCAAGGCTGTCGATGGTCTGAAGGTAGGTGAATTATCAGCCCCCTTCCTGATGATTAATGAACGTGGTAAGACCGTCTGCGCTTTTGTCAAACTGAAGAACCGTACAGAAGGCCATAAGGCCACCATCACGGAGGACTATCAGGTACTGAAGGCCGTTGTGTTGGAGAAACTCCGCAGCCAGCGTCTCCACGACTGGGTGGTTAAACGCATTAAATCCACCTACGTGCACATCAACGACCGCTATCGTAATTGTGATTTCGAATACGAAGGGTGGGTAAGGTAGATGTTAGAGGTAAGAGGTAAGAGGTGAAGAGATATCTGCTTGTTTTGTTAGGTTTGGTGGTGCTGGGTATGGTGTTTGCCATGCAGCCGGCACGTAAGCGTACTCAGCGGAAGAAGGCAGAGCAGGACAAACGCGTATATCTAGTGCATGCCGACAATCTCCACTATGACCAGTATCTTAATGGCGACGCCCAGGTGCTGAACGGTAATGTGCATTTTCGCCATGTGGGGGCGAACCTCTACTGCGATAGTGCCCATTTCTATGAGCAGTCCAACTCGTTTGAGGCTTTCGGTCATGTCAAGATGGTACAAGGCGATACCTTGCGCTTGACCAGCGACTATGCCTTCTATAATGGTGACGACCAACTGGCCCAGGCTCGTCGTAACGTAGTGTTGAAGCATCGTAAGACAACGCTCTATACCGACTCTCTCGACTATGATCGCATGTATAGTTTCGGTAACTTTTTCGAGGGCGGCAAGTTGGTTGACGGCAAGACGACGCTGACCAGTGACTGGGGTGAGTATCATACCGACTCGAAGGTGGCTATGTTCTACTACGACGTACACCTGAAAGATAACAAGATGTACCTCACCACTGACTCGCTCTATTATGATACGCGGACATCGACAGCGCATATTGTCGGACCGTCTACTATCATTTCCGGCGGCAGCAATATCTACAGCGAGAACGGCTACTATAACACTCGTACGGAGCAGTCGCAGCTCTATGGACGCTCTATCATCAAGGATCAGGGACGCACGTTGATTGGCGACAGCGTCTACCATAACGCCAAGGATGGTACGAATTATGCTTTCCGCAATGTCATCTTCAACGACTCCGTCAATAAGAACATGCTGACGGGCGACTATCTGGAGTATAACGACTCTACGGGCTATGCCATGGCTACCAAGAATGCCGTGACCGTCGACTTCTCGCAGAAAGATTCGCTGTTTATGCATGCCGACACCTTCAAAATCTATACCTTCAATATCAATACCGACTCCGTCTATCGCAAGATCCATGCCTACAACAAGGTCCGGGCCTATCGGACGGACGTTCAGGCCGTCTGTGATTCGTTGGTCTACAACTCGCAGGACTCCTGCATGACCATGTATCGCGACCCCATCATCTGGAACGAGGGACAACAGCTCTTTGGGGAGAAGATATGCATCTATATGAAGGACAATGCCATCGACTGGGTGCATGTCATCAACCAGGCTTTCTCCATCGAGCAGATGCCTGACTCGACGCATTTCAACCAGATATCGTCAAAAGAGATGAAAGCTTTCTTCCAGGACGGTCAGATGCGCGAGACGCAAGCTATTGACAATGTGCTGATTGTCTTCTATCCCACTGATGATGCCGACAGCACGCTGATAGGTCTCAACTATACGGAGACGCCGTTGCTGAAGATGTTTCTTGAGAACCGGAAGATGAAGCGTATATGGATGGAGAAGCCTACCGGCACCCTCTATCCCATGACCCAGATACCCCCCAACAAGTTATTTCTGCCTGGTTATGCGTGGTTCGACTATATCCGTCCGCTCAACAAGCATGACATCTTCAACTGGCGGCCTAAGGAGGGCGGTACTGAATTGAAAAATCAGACACGACGTGAGCCACCCAAGAATACCCTCAATCAATGACAGATGTAATTCAGCTTCTTCCCGATAGTGTGGCTAACCAGATAGCTGCTGGTGAGGTCATCCAGCGTCCGGCGTCCGTCATCAAGGAACTGGTGGAGAATGCCATCGACGCCGGTGCCAGCATCATCCATGTGTCGGTGGTTGATGCGGGGCGTACCAGCATCCAGGTCATCGACGACGGCTGTGGCATGTCGGCAACGGATGCCCGTCTGGCTTTCGAGCGTCATGCCACGTCGAAGATTCGTCATGCCGACGACCTTTTCTCGCTGCATACTATGGGGTTCCGCGGCGAGGCCTTGCCTTCCATCGCTGCCGTGTCGCAGGTGGAACTGCTGACGCGTCGTCAGGAAGATGAGGTGGGAACCTGCCTGACAATCTCAGCTTCGCATGTGGAGAACCAAGAACCCTGTTCGTGTGCCGTGGGCTGTCGCTTTACGGTCAGCAATCTTTTCTTCAATGTTCCTGCACGTCGCAAGTTCTTGAAGACCAATACCACCGAACTTAACAACATTCTGACTGCCTTCGAGCGTATCGTACTCGTCTATCCTGCCGTCAGTTTTACCCTCCACAGCAATGGTCAGGAGCTGATGAACCTACGCAGCGGCAGTCTTCGCCAGCGCATCACCGATGTCTATGGGCGTCGCTATGGTCAGGAACTGCTGCCTGTCAATGTCGAAGTGCCCATGTGCCGCATTACCGGTTTTGTGGGCAAGCCAGAGTCGGCACGTAAGAAGGGTGCCGTGGAATGCTTCTTCGTCAATGGACGCTTCATGAAGCATCCCTATTTCCACAAAGCTGTTCAGCAGGCTTATGAACGATTGGTTCTTGCGGGCACGCACGTACCTTATTTTATATACTTTGAAGTCAGCCCTGCCGACATCGATGTCAATATCCATCCCACGAAGACGGAGATTAAGTTTGAGAATGAACAGGCCATCTGGCAGATTCTCACTGCTGCCGTGCGCGATGCCATCGGTCAGTTCTGTGAAGTACCGCAGATAGACTTCGATACCGAGGGACGCCCTGATATCCCAATATATAATCCTACTGGTGGTGACGCGCCTCGTTTCCCGTCGTCGCAGCACCAGCCACAATACAATCCCTTCGTGTCACCGGCATCACGGACCTCTCGTCAGCAGGCGGCAGGCTGGGAGCAACTCTACGATGCGCTACCGTCCCACTCCCCACAGGAGGATGGCAGCCAGCAGCAATCGTTCTTTGATGAGCCTGCTACCAATGGAATGGCACAGCCGTTCAACAATCCCGTTGAGGAGAAATCGCCTGTCCACTATCAATACAAGGGTTGCTACATCATGACGGCGGTCAAGTCGGGACTGATGGTTATCGACCAGCACCGTGCCGACATGCGGATACGCTACGAACAGTACCTTGCCCAACTTCAGACGCGTAATGCACAGATACAGCAGGTGCTCTTCCCCGAGGTGGTTCAGTTCACGCCTTCGGAACTGGTCATTATGGAACGTCTGCTTCCCTCGCTGTCAGCCATCGGTTTCGACCTCAGCGACCTGGGACAGGGTAGTTATGCCATTAACGGCATACCCGCTGGTATCGAGGGACTTAACTACGTTCACCTGCTGCGCAGCATAGTAGACGAGGCTGTCGACAACCGTCCCGCAAATGCTGACGAACTGAACTCCCTACTGGCTCTAAGCATGGCTCGCCATGCTGCCATCCCCCGTGGACAGGTGCTCAGCAACGACGAGATGGAGAACCTTGTCAATGGACTCTTTGCCTGTTCTAACGTCAATTATACACCTGACGGACATGCTGTCCTGGGTATCCTGCCCCAGCAGGACATCGAACGGCTGCTGGGATAGTTTTTTAGGGGGGGCATAGTTTAAAGTTTATAGTTAATTAGTTTATAGGTTCTGTTTATGAAGAAGTTTTTTTCCTTTTTGACTGTGATGTGCGTGGTTTTGACTGCCTCTGCTCAGTCAGAGACGCCAGTGGAGAAACATAAAGTGACTACCAATTCCTTTTGGGCAAATTGGTTTGTACAGGCAAATATCGTGGGATCAAGTTTCTGGGGTAGCCAGGAGGCATCTTCGGTCAAGTTCTCCAAACTGACCAAGGACTATCGTACCAATCTGGGACTCTCTATTGCTGTAGGCAAGTGGTTCACGCCGGGCATCGGTCTGCGCACCAAAATGAACGGTTTCTGGGGACGTTCTATTGTTTCAGAAGACAAGGCGCTGAATGCCAACAAGTATTGGACACTCCAGGAACAGGTGATGCTGAACGTAAGCAATATGCTACTGGGCTATAATGAGCAGCGTTGCTGGAACTTCATCCCCTATGCGGGCGGTGGCATTGGTCATAACATCACGAGTCACAGCAATGCTATGGGGCTGACACTGGGATTATTGAACACATTCCGCATCACTAACAAACTGGCTGCCAACTTAGATGTCAACTACGGCTTCTACGAACCTGACTTCGATGGTAATCCCGCCTGTCACATCAAGGAGTCAAGCCTGAAGAATAAGGATCGAGTCATCAATGTTGAGGTGGGTCTAACCTATAATCTTGGCAAGTCTACGTGGAAACATGCACCAGATATCGAGTCTATGCAGGCCTTGACACAGGGCGAACTTGATGCCCTAAACGCTCAGTTGCAGGATATCCTCGCTGAGAATGAACGCCTGAACGCAGAGTTCGAAGCACGGCCTCAAGAACAGCAAGAGGTTAGGACTGATACCGTCACGAAGATGCTGACTGCTCCTGTCTCTGTCTTCTTCCCGCTGAACAAGGCTGTCATTAGCTCACGCCGCGACCTGCAGAATGTGGCAGCGCTTGTAGACATCGCTCGTCAGAACGGTACCCGTCTCCTCGTCACTGGTTATGCTGATAGCCAGACAGGCAATGCCGACTACAATCGCAAACTCTCGCAGCAGCGTGCTGATGTGGTAGCCGATGAAATTGTCAAGATGGGCTTCGACCGCAGCCTGATTGACATTGTTGCCGCAGGTGGTGTGGACATCCTGAATCCACAGCCCTACAACCGTCGTACCCTGGTTGAAATCAAACAATAGTACATGACAGGGGGGGCTTTTGGCCGATGATAATTCTCATACAACCCCTTTTGAAGTTAAAAAAGCAAAAAAGAGGCGCAAAAGTTTGGTGGTTACGAAAAAACTCCTTACCTTTGCACCGCTTTTCAAACAAGGGCGTTTAGCTCAGCTGGTTTAGAGCATCTGCCTTACAAGCAGAGGGTCGGCGGTTCGAATCCGTCAACGCCCACAAAGAAGACGATGGTGTGTCAGTTTTGGCATACCATCTTTCAGTTTGTTCAGCACGAAGATGAAGACACTCGATTGTTAAATATCAAAAAATATCATCCGCAGAAGCAAATTCTTCACCTTTCACTCTTTGCTTTTCACTTTTATTTCGTACCTTTGCACTCGCTTTGAAGAAAAGCATAGCCAAACATGATTTATTTGGGATGAAGATACAGTAAAAGGATTTAAGTTTTTATATTATCTATAGAAAAAGCAATGGAACTAAATGCACTGACCGCCATCTCGCCTATTGATGGACGTTACAGAAACAAAACAGAACAGTTAGCAGGATACTTTTCAGAATATGCGCTGATACGCTATAGGGTGCGTGTGGAGATCGAATACTTCATCACGCTTTGTGAACTGCCTCTGCCGCAGTTGGCTGATTTCAACCAAAAGCTTTTCGAACCATTACGCGACATCTATCGCAATTTCACCGAGGAGGATGCCCAGCGTGTTAAGGACATTGAGAAGGTGACCAATCACGACGTGAAAGCTGTGGAGTACTTTATCAAGGAGCAGATTGACACGTTGAACAGTTTCCCCGCCGAGGCTAAGGAATTCATCCACTTCGGTCTGACCTCGCAGGACATCAACAATACGAGCGTGCCCCTAAGCATCAAGGAGGCATTGGAGCAGGTCTACTATCCCATGGTGGAAGAACTGATAGAGCAATTGAACGACTATGCCGAGCAATGGAAGCAGGTGCCGATGCTGGCCAAAACCCACGGACAGCCTGCCTCTCCCACACGTCTGGGCAAGGAAATCATGGTGTATGTCTATCGTCTGGAAGAGCAGCTGCGTGCCTTGAGAGAGACGCCTATCACAGCGAAGTTCGGCGGTGCTACGGGTAACCTGAATGCCCATCACGTAGCCTATCCGCAATACGACTGGCGCGAGTTCGGCAATCAGTTTGTAAGTGAGAAGTTAGGACTGGAGCGCGAGCAGTGGACCACACAGATTTCGAACTACGACTGGCTGGGGGCCATCTTCGACGCCATGCGCCGCATCAACACCATTATTATCGACCTCGACCGCGACTTCTGGATGTATATCTCGATGGAGTACTTCAAGCAGAAGATCAAGGCTGGCGAGGTGGGCAGCAGTGCCATGCCCCACAAGGTGAACCCCATCGACTTCGAGAATTCGGAGGGTAACATGGGCATGGCCAATGCCGTGCTGACATTTTTGGCACAGAAGTTGCCTGTCAGCCGACTGCAGCGCGACCTGACCGACTCGACGGTACTGCGTAACGTGGGTGTACCCATGGGACATACAATCATTGCCGTACAGAGCACGCTGAAGGGACTGCGCAAGCTCATCCTCAACGAGGCGAAGTTGCAGGAAGACCTTGACAATACGTGGGCTGTGGTGGCCGAGGCTATCCAGACCATCCTGCGTCGCGAGGCCTATCCCAACCCCTATGAGGCACTGAAGGCGCTGACACGTACCAACGAGAAGATGACGGAGGAGACCATCCACCAGTTCATACAGAATCTGGATGTCAGCGATGAGGTCAAGGCAGAACTGATGGCTATCACACCGTCTAACTACACAGGAATGTAAACCAGTAAACCCAAAATAATGCTGGGCCGTGAGGCTCATTTTTCCAAACACAAAACATAAAAAAAGAAGATTATGGAATTCGAAAACGAAAAGAAAGCCGAAGAACAGACTGCTGAACAGCAGAACATGCAGAGCCACGAGGGTGGCTATCAGGGTTATCGTCAGGGACGTTCACCGCGTCCGCGTATCCACCAACAGACCCGTCCCTACAATCAGGGCGGCTACAACAGAAATCACAGCCAGGACGAAGGCGGTTTCCGCCCAGAGGGTTTTGGAGCCGGCCTGCAAAGCAGCGGCAGCACTCCTCAGCGCAGCTATCGTCCTCGTACCACTTATAATAGCGAGGGTGGTTACCAGCCTCGTGAAGGCGGCTACCAGCCACGTCCCCGTCAGCAGTACGGTCAGCAGGGCGGCTATCGTCCCCGCTACAATCAGCCGCAAGACGGCGAGGGTGGCTACCAGCCGCGTCCCCGTCAGCAGTACGGTCAGCAGGGCGGCTATCGTCCCCGCTACAATCAGCCCCAGGACGGCGAGGGTGGCTACCA
>Ga0247611_10001188_pt1 | contig 47496 bp, 34 predicted proteins | sample 177DNAGHGhighgp2_FD_192422 | JGI IMG/M metagenome (GOLD analysis project Ga0247611, IMG submission 192422) | Sheep rumen microbial communities from Palmerston North, Manawatu-Wanganui, New Zealand - 1770 DNA GHGhigh gp2 | ecosystem: Host-associated > Mammals > Digestive system > Stomach > Rumen... | reverse complement strand
TGCTTGTACTTTCCTTTCAGTCTTTTCAATGAACTTTTTGGTTGCCCGCCTTTCGGCTGGGGCGTTTAAAAACCCGCTCGTTTCCGAACGGGATTGCAAAGGTACACCTTTTTTCTGAACTGGCAAACTTTTTTCGCACTTTTTTAAAAAAATTCTTAACCTATTTTTTCATCGACGCGATAACATCCTGATTGACAGCACGTAACCGAGACTCGTCCATTTTGATAATTTTTCGGTCGTAGGTCATCAGGCCGTTCACTTCGCCTTCGACATCGGTCGTCTGGGTATAGACCGCGGCGGAGACGCCCTCCTGGATGATCTTCTTCAGATCCTCCGCATAGACGGAATACTGCTTCAGGACATCCTCCCCACTCTTATATTCTATATAGCCCCAGTTCTTGTCGGTCTGCCAGAGATGGCCCTCGACCGGCCAGCCGATACCGCCGTACTCGCCGAGCACGTCGATTTGCAGGCCGCCGGAGGTGAACTTCATCTGCGGGTTAGGATAGTTGTGGCTGTCGAAGATGTCGCCCACCGGATAGGAATTGCCGCCGGAAGCGGAATTGATGAGGCGGGTGGGATCGCAGGAACGGGTGAACTCGACGGCCTTCGGCGTATCGAACTGGGACCAGGCCTCATTGAAGGGAACCCAGGCGACGATGGACGGATGGTTCCGCAGCTGGGCGATGATCTCGCCCCATTCCTTATAATAGGTAGCCTTCGCCGTCTCGGTCATCTTGCTGTCGTACTCCGGCAGGGCCCATTTCCACATCTCCCAGTGGCTGCCCATGTGGGCGCCCAGGGACGGCATGTCCTGCCAGACCACGATGCCCAGCTGGTCGCAGTAATAGTACCAGCGGGCGGGTTCCACCTTGATGTGCTTGCGGATCATGTTGAAGCCGAAATCCTTCGTCTTCACGAGGTCGAATTTCAGGGCCTCATCCGTCGGGGCGGTATATAGGCCGTCCGGCCACCAGCCCTGGTCCAGCGGGCCATACTGGAAATACGGCTCGTTGTTCAGGCCCAGGCGCTTATGGCCTTCGCTGTCCACCACCTCGGAGGACTTGCGGAGGGCCGTGTAGCCGCGGACTTCGTCTACGACCTTCTTTCCCTGTTTGAGCTGGATCTCCATCTCATACAGGAAAGGAGATTCCGGGGACCAGAGCTTCGGGTCGGTGACCGTCAGGCGCACCGGCTTGCCGGGTGCGACGGAGGCGAAGGCGACGGTGGCCGTCTCGCCGGGCTCCTCGGTGGAATAGCCCACGCCGCCCTCGCGGAGCCAGATCTCCACGCGGTCGTTCTCCGTGGTACCGTCCGCAAAGACGGTCACATCGACGGCACCCGCATCGACATCAGGCACGGCAAGGTAGGAGGTCACGGCCGCGCTGCGCACGGGCTCCATCCACACACTCTGCCAGATACCCGTCACCGGCGTGTACCAGATGCCGTTGGGGTTGGACACCTGCTTGCCGCGCGGCTGTTCTCCGTTGTCGGTGGCGTCCAGGACCTTCACGGCGAGTTTCTGCTTGCCCCGGCCCTTGAGGAAAGGCGTAACATCGAAGGAGAAAGCGGTATAACCGCCGGTATGATGGCCCACGAGCTGGTCATTGACATAGACCTCGGCCGACCAGTCCACAGCCTCGAAATTCAGCATCACGCGTTGCTTCCGCCAGGCGGAAGGAACCTTGAACGTGGTGGAATACCAGAGGGCCTGGTCCGGGGAAACCCGCATGCCCACGCCGGAAAGCGAGGATTCGATGCAGAACGGGACCAGGATCTGCCCGTCCCACTGTTTCGGTTTCGGGTCCTCAGCCGGGACCACGGCATAGTCCCACAGGCCGTTGAGCGAGGCCCACTTCTCCCGCACCATCTGCGGACGCGGATACTCGGGATGGGCGTTCGCCGGGGATACCTCGGCAGCCCAGCGGGTCTGGATGGGAATCGGGGCCGGCTCCCAGGTCTCGGGCGCGGCTTTCTTCCCGCAGCCGATGACGGCGGCCGCGAGCAGGACGACGGCAAGAGGATGTCTCATACGGCTAGAATTTGGATTTCAACTGCTGCATGAACGCCTCCGCAGCCTTCGAGCGCGGGAGAATCTGCTTCGCGGCACGGAGCCAGGCATCGGCCTCGTCGGACCCGACGCCCTTCACCGGCCAGGTGTTCTCCACCAGGACTTCGCCGCCCCGGACCATATAGGCCCGGATGTCGATGTTCAAGGCGGTCTGGGAGGCCGACCCGGGCGTTTCCATCCGGTCGGTGACCTTTCCTTCAATAAACAGGGTTTCCCCGCCTTCGCCGACGGTCACCCCGGCGCCCTGGAGCATCTGGGTGAAACGCTGGACCAGGATTTCGCGCGCCGCCTCGGGCACGTTCTCGGGGACCTTCAGGGACAGGGTCTGGGCAAAGGCCGCCGCGGAAAGCAGCGCAGCGGCTGCCAAAAGGATCATTTTCTTCATCATAGCCAATAACCTCGGATCGGCAGCGTGGTTTTCCGCCTCCAAGGACCGTAAGGACAAAAGTAGTAATTTTATGCCGATAATGAAAATGGACTTTTTGTCACCTTCCGTGCCTTTTTGTCCACTTTTCCGGCCTTGGCCCCGGGTTTGCAACCCCCTTATGCGGTTCCGATAAGGAACTCCGGGAATAAGGGTCCGCTGGAGGGCCTCCAAACCGGGACGATTAAAGTTTTTGAACTATGTTACCTGCAAGAAGAACGCATGATAGCTGGTTGCCGGACATTTTCAATGACTTTTTCGACAACAGCTGGATGGAACGGACGACCTACACGGCTCCGGCCATCAATGTGATTGAGAACGAAAAAGAGTACGATGTGGAACTCGCCGCACCGGGACTCACCAAGGAGGACTTCAAGGTCCACATCGACGCCGACAACAACCTGCACATCGAAATGGAGAAGAAGTCCGAGAACAAGGAAGGCAAGAAACACGGCAAGTACCTCCGCCGCGAATTCTCCTACGAGAAGTTCCAGCAGACGCTCCTGCTGCCGGAGGATGCCGAGGCCGAGAAGATCGAGGCCAAGGTGGAACACGGCGTGCTGAACGTCCATATCCCGAAGAAGGAGAAGGCTCAGCAACCCGAAACCGTCAAGCAGATTGCCGTCCAGTAAGGTCCATTGACACATCTCCATCGAGAAAGGGCGTCACCCGGCCGGGTGACGCCCTTTTTTCGTATGGAAGAATCATCGCTTGAACCGGTACCCCTCCCCCCAGCAGAGGATGACGGTCGGGACGGGGAGCGCCAGGGCATCCACCTTGTACTGCGAAAGCCAGAACGCCTCCCGGTGGTCGATCGTATGCCCCATCTCGTTCTCGTGGCCGGTGATGACCACCCGCGGGGAGAAGCCGAGCACCGTCTCCTTCATTTCCATCGCCCAGCAGTCGATGAGGAGGATGTCGAGGGGGCGGGTCAGTTTCTCCGAGGCGCGCCTCAGCCAGGCAAGGTCCTCCCGGAGGTACTGGTCCCCGCAGTGCGCCACGGTATACCCTCCGGGGAAGGTCACCACCCAGATATTGTTCTGGAGGCCGTCCTGATGCCCGGGGAGCGCCTGCGCGGCAAGGGAGCCCCCTCCCCTGCCTTCCAGCCGGATTTCCGAGAAGTCCTCCGTGCGGACCTTTACGACGCGGTCGTTGTCGTAGTCCTCCGGGCCATAGACGGGGATTCCCAGCTCCGAGGCCATCGCGACGACGTTCCTGTCGGCGTGGTCGGGATCCCTGTGCGAAATCAGCAGCAGGTCGCAAGACGAGACGAGTTCCCGCATCAGCGCGTCCGGGATGTATTTCTCCTTCCCCCGGGTTCCGCAGAGGTCGAACCCGACAACGGCCTCCCGGGTACGGACGACGAAGCCGTCGTTATAAAGCTTGTACACCTCGACCCCCTTCCTCGAGGACGGCCGGGACAGGTCCCCGACGACCCGCCCTACCCGCGTGTCCAGGAAGGCGTGCAGCGCCGGCGATCCGTCGTTCCGCGTATCGTGGACGAGGGCGTCGAGCGAAGCGAGGGCGAGCCGCCGCTCGGGAGAAGGATCCGCAGCGGCGGGATTCCGCTGGAGGACCCCGTCGACGAGGCCGAACAGGACCTCCGCCTGGTTGTCCAGGTAGCCTTCGGGATTTCCCCAGTACTCCCAGGGCCGTTCCTGGGCGAAAAGGGAGCCGGGCAGCGCCGTCAAAAGAAAAAGGAGGGACAGTCGGACGGAATGATGCATAGCTGGTTCAAGTTTATGGATGCATAAAAATAAGAAAGTTGCGCGGATTTTCCACGCAACTTTCCCTTTTATCGTATGTATTTTGAGGATTACATCATCCCGCCGGCGGGCATGGCCGGGGCGGCCGGGGTGGGCTCGGGGATGTCCACGATGCCGCACTCGGTGGTGAGGAACATGCCGGAGACGGACGCGGCGTTCTCCAGGGCCACGCGGGCCACCTTGGTCGGGTCGATGACACCGGCCTCGTACATATTCACGTACTCGTCGGTCCGGGCGTTGTAACCGAAGTCGCCCTTGCCCTCGCGGATCTTGTTGATGATCACGGAGGCCTCCACGCCGGCGTTCGCGGCGATCTGGCGGAGCGGCTCCTCGATGGCGCGGGCCACGATGTGGATACCGGTGGTCTCGTCCTCGTTCTCGCCCTTGAGTCCCTTCAGGGCCTCGGCGGCGCGGATGTAGGCGACACCGCCGCCCGGCAGGTAACCTTCCTCCACCGCGGCGCGGGTGGCGTGCAGGGCATCGTCCACGCGGTCCTTCTTCTCCTTCATCTCGATCTCGGAGGAAGCGCCCACATAGATGACGGCGACCCCGCCGGCGAGCTTTCCGAGACGTTCCTGGAGCTTCTCGCGGTCATAGTCGGACTTGGTGGTCTCGATCTGCTTGCGGATCTGGTCGGCCCGGTCCTTGATGGCCTCGGCCTCGCCGGCGCCACCCACAATCACCGTGTTCTCCTTGGTGATGGTGACCTTTTCGGCCCGGCCCAGCATCTGGACATTGGCCTTGTCCAGGGTGAAGCCGCGCTCCTCGCTGATGACGACGCCGCCCGTCAGAGTGGCGATGTCCTGGAGCATCTCCTTGCGGCGGTCGCCGAAGCCCGGTGCCTTGACGGCGGCGACTTTCAGCGTTCCGCGCAGGCGGTTCACCACGAGGGTGGTCAGGGCCTGGCCCTCGACGTCCTCGGCGATGATCAGCAGGCTCTTGGCCTCCCGGGCGATGGGCTCGAGCACCGGCATCAGGTCTTCCATGTTGGCGATCTTCTTGTCGGTGAGGAGGATGTAGGCGTCGTCCAGGACGGCCTCCATCTTGTCCCCGTTGGTCATGAAGTACGGGCTGATGTAGCCGCGGTCGAACTGCATGCCCTCGACGACCTTCACCTCGGTCTCGGTGCCCTTGGCCTCCTCGACGGTGATGACGCCGTCCTTCTTCACCTTGGACATCGCGTCGGCGATGAGCTTACCGATGGTGGCGTCGTTGTTGGCCGAGACGGTGCCCACCTGCTCGATCTTGGAGTAGTCCTCGCCGACCGGCTGGCTCTGGGCCTTGAGGTTCTCGACCACGGCCGCGACGGCCTTGTCGATGCCGCGCTTGAGGTCCATCGGATTCGCACCGGCAGTGACGTTCTTCAGGCCCACGTTCATAATGGCCTGAGCCAGGACCGTGGCGGTGGTGGTGCCGTCGCCGGCCAGCTCGTTGGTCTTGGAGGCGACCTCCTTGACCATCTGGGCGCCCATATTCTGGAAGCGGTCCTCAAGTTCGACCTCCTTGGCGACGGTCACGCCGTCCTTGGTGATCTGGGGAGCTCCGAATTTCTTGTCGATCACGACGTTGCGGCCTTTCGGGCCGAGGGTTACCTTCACAGCGTTCGCAAGCGCGTCAGCGCCTTCCTTCATCGCGGCGCGGACGTCGGTATTGAATTTGATTTCTTTTGCCATGGTTACAGGATCGCTAAAATGTCAGACTGTTTCACGATGAGGTACTTCTTGGCGTCCACGGTGACCTCGGTACCGGCATATTTTCCGTAGAGGACGACTTCGCCGACCTTCACTTCCATCGGCTCGTCCTTGGTGCCCGGGCCCACGGCGACGATGGTGCCCTGCTGCGGTTTCTCTTGTGCGTTGTCCGGGATGTAAAGGCCCCCGGCGGTCATCGTCTCGGCCTCCTTGGGCTCGATGACGACTCTTGTTCCTAACGGACGGATCATAGTTATTGTGTTTTGTATGTTTGCTCTTTCGCCCCCGGACACTCCGGAGACGCCGGATTATCATCAAGCGTTGTGCCAGCCGGCGAAGACTGACAATTTGGCAGAGGGAATGTGACGAATTATTCCTATCTTTGCGCCGTCAAAAGAAAACCATCTATGGAATACATCAAAGACCAGTACTTCGAGGGCGAACGCCCGCTGTATGCCCGCCACGGACTCCGGCTCGAGAACGTGTCCATCGGCCCCGGCGAATCCTCCCTCAAGGAAGGCTCCGACATCGAGGCGGTGAATTGCGAGTTCAATGGGAAATACCCGTTCTGGGAATGCAAGGGATTCACCATCCGGAACTGCGTGTTCCGCGAGGGGGCCCGCGCCGCGCTCTGGTATACAAGGGGGTGCAGAATGTACGACACCATGGTCGAAGCGCCCAAGATGTTCCGCCGCATCAAGGACGTGTACCTGGAGAACGTGAAACTCCCGAACGCGCTGGAGACCTTCTGGGACTGCGACGAGGTGGAGCTCAGGAACGTGGAGGCCGCCCAGGCCAACTACATCTTTATGCATACGTCCGACATCCGGATCGACGGGTTCAAGCTCCAGGGGAACTACTCCTTCCAGTACGCGAAGAATGTGGTCATCCGGAACGCGGAGATGGACACCAAGGACGCCTTCTGGGAGTCCGAGAACGTGACGGTCTATGATTCCCGCATCAACGGCGAATTCCTGGGCTGGTACGCGAAGAACCTCCACCTGGTGAACTGCAAGATCGGCGGCACCCAGCCCCTATGCTACTGCGAGGGCCTGGTCCTGGAGAATTGTGTCTTCGAGGAGGATGCGGACCTCGCCTTCGAGTATTCGGACGTCGAGGCCAGCATCATCGGCCCGGTCAAGAGCGTGAAGAACCCGCGCACCGGCCGCATCAATGCCGACAGCTACGGCGAGATCATCCTGGACGGCAACATCAAGGCGCCCGGCGACTGCGAGATCCGCACCTGGGACGCGCCGGACGTGGACCTGGCCGCCAACACCGATATTGTTGAATATTAGATTTCTCGATTTCGCTCGAAATGACAAAGTTCAATTTTGATGAAATCGTCCCGCGCCGGAACACGGCGAGCGTGAAATGGGACCTGTTCGAAGAGGATACGCTGCCGCTGTGGGTGGCGGACATGGACTTCAAGGCTTCGCCGGCCATCCTGGAGGCGCTGCAGAAACGGCTCGACCACGGTGTGTTCGGCTATGAGCTGGTGCCGCAGTCGTATTATGACGCCATCTCGAACTGGTTTGACCGCCGGCACGGCTGGAAAGGCATCACCCGGGAGCAGATCATCCCGACGACGGGCGTCATCCCGGCCTATTCCGCATGCATCAAGGCGATGGCCCGGATCGGGGACAATGTCATCGTCCAGACACCGGTGTACAACGCCTTTTTCCCGGCTATCCGGAACAACGGCTGCCGGGAGCTGTGCAATACGCTGGTTTACAAGGAAAACACCTATTCGATCGACTGGGCGGACCTGGAAGCCAAGGCGGCGGACCCCAAGACGACCGTGATGCTGGTGTGCAATCCGCACAACCCGGCCGGCCGGGTATGGACCCGGGAGGAACTGGAACGCATCGGCCGGATCTGCCTGAAGAACGGGGTTTTCGTCATCTCGGACGAAATCCACTGCGAACTCACCTATCCCGGTCACGACTATACGCCCTGGGCGACCCTGCCGGAGGAACTGGTACGGAATTCCGCGACCTGCTTCTCCCCCACCAAGTCTTTCAACATCGCCGGCATCCAGATCGCGAACATCTTCGCGGCCGACCCCGAGGTCTACCGCCGCATCGACCGGGCCATCAACGACAACGAATGCTGCGACGTGAACGTGTTCGGCTGCGTCGCCCTGGAAGCGGCCTACAACGAGTCGGAGGAATGGCTGGACGCCCTGCGCGCCTATCTCCATGACAATGCAAAGCTGGTGTACGCCTACTTGAAGGAGGAAATCCCGCAGGTGACAGCCCTCCCGCTGGAAGGCACCTATCTGATGTGGCTGGACTGCCGCGCCGCCCGCCATGCGGACGAGCCGTTCGAGGGCTTCTCCGAGCGCTTCGCGCAGCATCTGCGCTACGAGGCCAAACTCATCCTGTCCACCGGCACCATCTACGGGGCTGACGCCGAAGGCTTCGAACGCCTGAACATAGCATGCCCGCAGGCCACCCTGCTGGATGGCCTGCGGCGTTTGAAATTAGGTTTCGAGACCTACTAGAACTGGTAGTTGATGCCGATGCCCAGCCACATGCCGGCATCCAGGGGTTTGTAGAAGCACTTGGCCAGTTCCACGGAGACGATGAAGTTCTGGTTCATCGCGATCTTCAGGCCGGCACCGCCGCTGTAGATGAAATCGCAGACCTTGGACGCGTCATAGAGCTTGGCCAACGGCATGTAGGTGGCCGCATTGCTCGCCTTTGCCTTCTCAAAGGCTTCGGCCCGGTAAGGCTTGGTGATGATACCGGCATCGAAGAACGGATTCACCGCGATGTAGAAGAACTGGTTGAAGAGCTTGAAGTTCACGAGCTTGACGCGCAGTTCCGTGTTGGCCCAGGCAAAGCCCTCGGTCAGGATGCGGTTCTCGCGCAGACCCCGGATCGTGTTGGAGGAGCCGAAGCCTTCGGAAATCATGTTGCGCTGGACCAGCAGCGGATTGTTCTGGATCATGTACAGGGGCGTCTCTCCGGCAATGGTCTGCTGCCAGGCAAGCCGGTAGGCGAACACGGGATCCCCGGCCTTGATGTGGATGGGGATGTCGATGTAGTGACGGAAATAGACGCAGGCTTTCAGGTAGCGCTTGTCCAGGACATTGCCGTTCAGGTAGGCCTCCGCCCAGACACCCCGGTTCGGAGCGGCTTCCATGTCGCGGGTATCGTAGACGAGACCGGCATTCAGCTCCAGGGCCTTTCCGCCGGCGGCTTCATCGGCCTGGATGATGCCCAGTTTCTGATAATCCTTGTACAGGGTGTTCTCCTTGTCATAGAAGTGCTTGTCCGAGGAGCCTTGCAGTTTGTATCCGGTATCCTTCATGTCCCCCAGCTTCCAGTTCCAGAAATTGACGCCGGCGGCCCAGTTCAGATGGTCCACGATACGGCCCTGGACATTGGCCAGCACGCGCAGCATGTTCCGGCTCATGCCGAAATAATTGATGCCCGTGGTCTGGTTGGACCAATACTCGGTGTAGGGGCTGTCCAGATGGGCCAGGGAAGCGCCGCCGTTGAATCCCCAAAGGCTGTATAGGGGGTCGTTCATATAAGTGACCGACGCATTGATACGCATGTTGGGAACCAGATACTTGGAGTCATAGGCGAGGTACAGGCGCATGCGATGGCTGTGCGTGAAATAGGACGCCTCCCAGCTGATCTTGTGAAGAGGATCCGGATAGGTACCGCCGTCTCCATAGTAGTAAACATCGCCGAAGGCTCCTGCCTGGAAGCCGTTGTCGACGGAATAGGTGGCGGTCGGAAGAAGGCCGAAGCTCCAGCCGGTCTTCATCTCCTTCTCTTCCTCTTGGGCGGAAAGGGTAAGCATCGCGCCTGCGGCGAGCAGGGCGCATGCGGTCAGGAATAATTTCTTCATATTTATCATCGTTTAAGTCGATTCTGCAGGCAAATATAACAAATCTTTCGTTATATGCATATAATTGTAAGTCTCAGGACTTACGACTGTCAATCCAGACCCAGAGCCGGTACATCAACCAGCCCCAGCCCAGGAACAGGACGATATGGACCCAGAGCGGGACCTCCGTCCGGTAGGCGTCGTCCCGGACCACGGACTCGAATCCGGGAATATCGGCATAATAATAGGCGCCGGCGCCGAAGTCGTAGTCCGGCGAGAGGCCCAGCCGGCAGGCCATGATATAGACGGCACAACCGAGGACGGCCACGACCGTCAGGATCGTGACCGCCCGGAAAATGCGCTTGCGCCGCTTGGAATCCATTATTTATACAGGTCCAGGACCGGGATGTCGAACAGGACGCCGGACAGGAGCAGCCACACCGCGAAGAAGGTCAGGGCGATGTTGAACACCTGGCCCACGATGTACAGCCACAGCACCTTGCCGCCCTGCATCTGCTTCGCGATCTCGCGGAAGTTCGTATCCAGGCCGATGGAGGTGAATGCCAGCACGAAGCACCAGTTCTTGTACTGGTCCAGGACACCGTTGATGGCCTTCACGCTGTCGGAGCCGGCGAGCGGCTGGATGAGGAAGGACGCCACGAGGGAAGCCACGAAGAAACCGATGATGAACTTCGGGAAACGGGTCCAGATCTCGCCGGCACCCACTTTCTTGCCCTCGGTCTTGTCCACGCGGGTGGCAAAGAACAGGGCCACGAAGAAGGCGATGAAGCCGATGAGGATGTTCTGGATGCTCTTCACCAGGACCGCGGCCTGCTCGGCTTCGGCGCCCAGGGCGTTACCGGCGAGGACCACCGCACCGGTGGAATCGACGGTACCGCCGATGAGTGCGCCGCCCATCAGCTGGGACATGCCCGTCGCCTTGATGATCATGGGCTCGAACACCATCATCAGGATGGTGAAGATGATGGAGATGGAAATGGCGATGCCCAGGTCGTTCTTCTTGGCGCCGGCCGCCGCGCCCGTAGCGATGGCCGCGGAGGTGCCGCAGACGGACGTCGCGGAGGCGAGCGTGATCACGAGCGGCTTGTTGTCGATCTTGAGGACCTTCGTGCCGAACCACCACATGAACAGGATCACGATGGGCGTGACGATCCACGCGATGCCCAGGCCGTACAGGCCGAACTTGGCGATGTTGCTGAACAGCACGGAAAAGCCCATGATCACCAGGCCGGTCTTGATGTAGAACTCGGTGCGGATGGCAGGCTTCAGCCACTGGGGAACGCCCACGGTGTTGGAGATCAGCAGGCCCACGATAAGCGCCCAGAAGGCCCACTCCAGGTAGCGGTTCAGGGTGAATTCCGCGCTGATGAGGCGCACCAGGACGGACAGGACGAACAGGACGAGAAAAGCGGGAATGTACTCCTTGATCTTACCGCCCTGCAGCTTGACGCCAAGGGTGAACAGGACGCCCAGCACCAGGAAGGTGCGGAGGAGTTTCACCCAGAAAGCGCCGTTCAGCTGCGCCAGGAGGGATTTCTTTTCCGCCACATTCTCCCACAGATGCCAGGTGGAGAACTTGGCGGCCGCGAAGTCGAAGGCGCCGGTGAGCACCGCGATGCACGCGATGGCGATGACGGCGAAGCCGATCCAGACGGCCAGCCAGTCTTCCTTTTTCCAAAGGTCGGAGAGGTTCGTTTTCATATCGATAAAAGTTTTAGAACAATCCATTCACTTGCCGGACCACCTCTTCGGCGGGCAGGTCCGGAGAGAGCACCAGGTCAGGCTCCTTGAGGACGAAGCCCTTGGCCATCGCGCCGAGGATGCCGCCGCCGGTGCAGTTGAGCATGATGTATTCGTCCTTGGCTACGGCGCCTTCCTCCACGGCTTTCGCCAGGGCGGTCACGGCGACGCAAGGCGCCGGCAGGAGGTCATAGCCCTCCCGGTTGCGGAACTGGAGCAGCCAGTTGACGATATCGTTGTTGGTGGCGGTATAGAAGTCGCCGCCGCTCGCTTTCAGGGTGTCGAACAGGCCGCCGGCGAGGCTGTACGGCGGTTTCCGGTTGGAAAGGACGCTCGCAAGGATGACCTCGGCCTGGTGCCGTCCCTTTTCGGGATCCAGGTCCAGGAGCGCACGGGAGCCGGCCTTCCAGGAGTCGTACATCAGCGTGAACGGCTCGTTCTGGCCGACGTACACGCGCATCTTGTTCTCCCCGAAGCGGCCGTCTTCACCCAGGCGGCAAGCGTTCTCCCAGGCGGCGATGGCGCCGGTGCCGGAGCCCACGGCCTGGAAATACGCGTCGGGGATGCGGCCCATCTTCTCCACGCAGCTCAGCAGGGTCGTGCCCATGCCGTCGCGCCGGGCCACGTTCTTCGCCCCGCCTTCCAGCATGTAGCGCGGATCGGTGGCGAGTTTCTCGCCCAGGGCGATGGCATCGTAATAGTCGCAGCCGCGCGGAACGGCCACGAGCTTCACGCAGGGATGCAGCTTGCGGCGGAACCAGAGGTCGTGCAGATTGTCCTCCGGGACGCAGATGACGATGGGAATATGGTTGTCGGAGCACACCTGGGCGAAGGCCCGGGCGGTGTTGCCGGCGGACTGGACGACCAGGATGCGTTTCTCGGACGCGTCCATCCGCGCGAGCACGGAATACGCCTCCGTCTCCTTGAAGGAACAGGTGCGCATCCGGGCCCGGATGCGGGGATTCCAGCCGGAGAACGTGATGTACAGGTTCTCCAGGCCCAGGTAGCGGGCCAGTCCCTTGGACTTGTACGTAACCGGGGCGCAGGATTTCCGGATGGTGCGCTTGATGGGCATCCACTCCGCATAGCGGTAGATGCCGTCCAGGTCCTCCCGCGGGGTGAACTGCTTGTTCTCATAGACGGCCCGCACAAGGGAGGGGCTTCCGCCCTCGGGATCGCCCATCATCCAGCCCGCGTCGTCGAAGACGCGGCCGGTGGCGACGTTCATCAGTCGATAGGATGTCGGTTTGAAGCTCATACAGGTTTCAGTTTACGGGCGAGCTTGGCGCAGAGGCCCGGGAAGAAGCGTTTGACATAGACCATCAGCAGTTCCTTGCTGCCCACGAGCACCTCGCGGCGGCCCTGGCGGATCGCCTTGACGATCTTCTGCGCCGCCTTCTCGACGGGGATGCCGCCGGCCTGGCCGGGGTCCATCTTCCCATGGGGTTTCCCGCCCTTGTCCAGGGCGCGGAGGGAGATGTTCGTGCGGACGCGGCCCGGGCAGACGATCGTCACCCGGATGCCCTGGTCGTAGGATTCCGCCTGCAGGGTCTCGAAGAAGCCGTACAGGGCGGCCTTGGCGGAACAATAGCCGCAACGGAGCCGGAAACCGAACTTGCCGGCGATGGAGGTCGTGACGCCGATATGGCCGCCGCCGCGGGCCGCCATGCGCGGCAGCAGTTCTTTGGCGATGCCGACCGGGGCGAAATAGTCGATTTCCATCAGCAGCCGGAGCATGTCCATGGACGTATCCTCCACGGAAGTGCGCTGGCTGATGCCGGCGTTCAGATAGACGGTGGTAAGGCCGCCGAAGGCCTCCCAGGCCGCTTGGACCAGGTCCGGAATGCCCTCAGGATGACTGAGGTCATAGGGAAGGACGGCCACGTCGGGTGCGCCTTTCTCCCGGCACTTGGCAGCCACCGGCTCCAGTTCTTCCACCGTGGGGGCGGTAATCACCAGCCGGGCGCCGCCCTCGGCCCAACGGTAGGCGCATGCCTCTCCTATACCGGAGGATGCACCGGTAATCCAGACAGTCTCCATCTACTTGTACAGGGAGATGTCCGGGATGGGCTTGTCGTAATCGCCGCGGTCCAGCCGCTCCTTGATTTCCTTGAAGGCGGCCAGGGTGCGCTCGACGTCCTCCATCGAGTGGGCCGCCGTCGGGATGATGCGGAAGATGACCATGCCCAGCGGGATGACCGGGTAGATGACCACCGAGCAGAAGATGCGGTAGTTCTGCCTGAGGTCCACGACGATGTTCGTCGCCTGCTCCAGGCCGGCTTTCACATGGACCGGGGTCACGCAGGCCTCGGCCGGGCCGATGTCGAATCCCATCTCCCGGAACCCTTCCTGGAGGCGGCGAGTGACCTTCCACAGGTGCGCGCGGCGCTCGTCGCCCTCGGGGCTGTCGATGATCTCAAGGCGCTTGATGCAGCCTTCCACGATGGGCATCGGGAGGGATTTCGCGTAGATCTGGGAGCGCATGTTGTAGCGCAGGTAGTCGATGATGTCCTTGTCGGAAGCCACGAAACCGCCGATGGTGGCCATGGACTTCGCATAGGCGCCGATGTACAGGTCCACCCCGTCCATCACCCCGAAGTGCTCGGAGGTGCCGCGGCCGTGGGGGCCCATCACGCCGAAACCGTGGGCGTCGTCGATCATGAAGCGGAAGTTGTACTTCTTCTTCAGGGCGACGATCTCGTCCAGGATGCCCAGGGCGCCGGTCATGCCGAACACGCCCTCGGTGATCACGAGGATGCCGCCGCCGCTTTCCTCGGCCACCTTGGTGGCGCGGGCGAGGACGCGGTCGCAGTCCTTCGCGTCGTTGTGGCGGAACTTGAACTTGTCGCCGATGTGGAGGCGGATGCCATCCAGCAGGCAGGCGTGGCACTCGGCGTCATACACGATGACGTCGTGCCGGCCCACCAGGGCGTCGATCGTGGAGAAGATGCCCTGGTAGCCGAAGTTGAACAGGAAGGCGGCCTCCTTCTTCTCGAAGTCGGCGAGCATCCGCTCAAACTTCTCGTGGAGGGCGGTCTGGCCGGTCATCATCCGGCTGCCCATCGGGTAGGCCATGCCCCAGCGGGCGGCGGCCTCGCCGTCGACCTTGCGGATCTCGGGATGGTTCGCCAGGCCCAGGTAGTTGTTCAGGCTCCAGCAAAGGACTTCCTTCCCGGCGAAGCGCATATGGGGGCCGAGTTCGCCCTCGAGTTTGGGAAATGCGAAATATCCGTCGGCCTTGTCGCGGTATTGGCCGATGGGACCGCCGGTGGAGCGGCGTATCTTCTCAAAAATGTCTGTCTGCATGATCGTTGATCGGTTTATGTTTCAGTTTACAGTTTATTTCACTTTTTCGCGGGAGACGAGTCCCATCGCGCGGAACAGGAACTTGGGGAGCGGCTTCCGCGGGTCGCGCTTTTTCATGTCGATGTACCAGCCCAGTTTCTTGACCACGGGCACCTTGTGCGTCTCCACGAACTCGATGAGGGTGCCGTCCGGGTCCTCGATGTAGGTGAAGTGGCCGGAGGCGTCGCCCATGTCGAAGGTGATGCCGCCGGGGCAACTGTCCACGGTAAAGGGATGCCCTTTCTCCGTGCAGAACTTCTCCAGCTCCCGCATGCCGGTGACGTCATAGCAGATCTGGATGAAGCCCGGGTCGCCCCAATAGCGGCCTTCGTAGATCTTCCGCGGGGTGCGGTCCAGTGCCTGGACCAGTTCGATGCAGTCCGGGCCCATCAGGCCGGAAAACGCTCCCTGGCGGGGTTTCGAAGGAGCCATCAGCACGCGGCGGTATCTTCCGTCCGCCCCCGGAAGGAGGGACCAGTCGGCGAAGACGCCGGTCTCGTCATATTTCACGGTATCGTAACCGAGGATCTCCCGGTAGAAGGCGATGGACTTGTCCATGTTGGTGACGCCCACGACGGTACCGGCCATGCCGCCCGTCAGCTTGCCCTCGTCGATGTAGATGTAGTCCGTCTGGACCAGCTGGAAGCAGTTGCCATAGAGGTCCTTGACATAGAAGCAGGGAGTTCCGTCAGGAAGCGCGCTCACGTCGGAAACGGCGTCCCATTTGGCCTTGAGCGCCTGGTGGCAGGCGGGAATGTCGCGGCAGTTGAGCTTCGCGGCGAAGACGCCGAGGTCGCCGACAGCGATGTCGAACCCGACCGGCCGGGGCTTCCGCTCGGAGTACTGCCAGATTTCGAATCCGCCGCCGCCTTGCAGGTTCACGGCGATGCAGGCATGGCGTTTCTGCGGCTGGTTGCCCGTGTAGGGGAGCATCCTCTCCGCCACGGTGTCATCCTCCAGGATTTTCACGTCCGTACCGAACATCCGGATGAACCAGTTCCACGATTTTCTGAAGTTTTCCGTTCCGACCCCCACTTGCTGGATGCCGGAGATGTTGAATCCGTAATCAGGCTGCATACGTATAAAAGCAATTGCGCAAAGATAATATTATTTTTGTTTATATTTGTATGAGAATAAAAACCTGACCCGATATGCGTCGAATTCGACTGTGGGCCCTTCTGGCCCTTTCCGCCGCCTTCGCGGCGGCCTGCGCCCCCAAAGGGGCCGAAACCCTGGACCCGGCTTTCGCCAACTACGTGAAAGCGTACACGGGCGGCGTGGTGTCCGACGGAACCGCCATCCGCGTGGAACTGGCCACGCCGGTTCCCATGGACAAGCAGACCGACGGCCTGTTCTCCTTCAAGCCTGCCCTCAAGGGCTCCGAGCGCTGGCTGAGCCCGACCGTGGTCGAGTTCGTGCCGGACGGATGGAAGAGCGGCACCGTCTATGAAGGCGCGTTCCAGGTAGGCAAGGTCCTGCCCGTGGCCGAGAGCCAGTGCCAGGTGTTCCCCTTCCGGATCCAGGCGGCACCGCGGACGGCGGCCCTTTCCCTCGACGGCATCACCATCCGGGACGGTGCGCGGCTGCAGGGTACCGTTACGCTGAGCGTACCGGCCCCGAAGGAGGACATTACCCTGACGGTCGAACCCTCCGCTCCCGTGACCCTCGCCGGGGAAGGAACCCAGTATCACTTCGAGACGGGTCCCATCGAGCGTTCCACATCCGAAACGCCCGTCACCGTGACCGTGAAGGTCAAGGATTTCGACCAGGAAGTTTCCCGCAAGACCTACATCCCCGCCGCGGGCGGTTTCAAGGTCATCGACACCCGGGTCCTCCGCGGTGAGAACCCGTGCGTGGAAGTCCGCTTCAGCGAGCCCCTCTCGCCGACGGCATCCCGCGAAGGCCTCATCGAACTGTCCGGTGTCCTCCGGCAGACCATCGACATCCAGGACAACATCGCCCGGGTATACTACGATGCGAACCCGCAGGAAGACCTCTCCCTGACGGTCCACCAGGGCGTACGGAGCACGGACGGCAAGACCCTGGCGGAGGGATTCCGGATGGACCTGCCGTCCACCGACCCGGCCCCGGCCGTGACCATTCCCATCGACGGGACCATCCTTCCCGACGACAGCAAGCTCGTCCTCCCCTTCCGCGCCGTGAACCTGAGCGCGGTGGACCTCCGCGTCATCAAGATCTATGAGGACAACGTGCTCCTGTTCCTGCAGGAGAACAGCCTGGCCGGCTATTCCGAGCTCCGCCGGGTGGGACGCGTCGTCTACAGCCGCCAGATTCCGCTGACGGCCGACAACACCCGCGACCCGCATGCCTGGAACGACTACAGCGTGGATCTCTCCGGCCTGTTCAAGCAGGAGCCGGGCGCCATCTACCGCATCACCCTCTCCTTCCGCCAGGAATACTCCCTGTACGGCGGAAAGAAAGCCCCTTCCATGCTGCCGGTCCAGAGCGGCAAGCCCACCCCCGAAGAGGAAGCCGTCTGGGACGTCCAGAACAGTTATTGGTGGGACAACTACATGGACTGGGAGCAGTATGAATGGGAAGACCGGGACAACCCGGAGAAGCCTTCCTACTACATGATTGACGACCGGTTCCCGTCCATCAACCTCCTTTCCTCCAACCTGGGCCTCCTCGCCCAGCACGCCGACGGCAATACCCTGTGGGTGGCGGCGACGGACTTGAGCGACGCCCAGCCCGAGTCCGGCGTGGACCTGGAAGTGTATGACTACCAGCTCCAGCGCATCGGAAAGGGCCGCACCGACGGCAAGGGCCTCGCGCAAGTGGACCTCCCCCGCAAGCCCTTCATCCTCCTGGGCCGCAAGGGCAAGGACACGGGCTACCTGCGCCTGGCCGACGGCTACGAAAAGTCCATGAGCCGCTTCGACGTAGGCGGCCAGACCCTGTCCAAGGGCCTCAAGGGCTTCATCTACGGGGAACGGGGCGTCTGGCGCCCGGGCGACACCCTGCACGTGACCATGATCCTTGCCGACAAGGCGGAACGCCTGCCGGAAGGCCACCCGGCCACCCTGGAACTCTACACCCCGGAAGGCCAGTTCTACACCCGCATGGTCTCCACCGGACAGGACGGCTTCTACACCTTCCCCATCGCCACCTCCTCCGAGGATCCCACCGGCTGGTGGAACGCTTACGTGAAAGTGGGCGGCTCCGCCTTCCATAAGAGCCTCCACATCGAGACCGTCAAGCCCAACCGCCTGAAGGTCAACCTGGAACTGCCGGGCGAGATCCTCCAGGGCGGTGCCCGGAATACGGCCCGCGTCACCTCTTCCTGGCTGACCGGTGTCCCGGCTTCCGGTCTCAAGGCCTCCGCCACGATGACCCTGAGCAAGGCCCCTGCGACCTTCAAGGGCTTCGACGGCTACACCTTCCGCAATCCGGCCTCTTCCTTCGAGAACAGTGAGTATTCGCTGTTCGACACCACCCTCGACGGCAACGGCTATTCCGAGGTGGCCTTCAACCTGCCTGCGGCGCAGGACGCTCCCGGCCTGCTCCAGGCCTTCATCGTCACCTCCGTCCTGGAAAGCGGCGGCGATGAGAGCTTCACCACCCAGACCGTCCCGTATTCTCCCTTCCCGGCCTATGTGGGCGTGAAACTGCCGGCCGGCGACCTGGAGACCGACAAGGACAATACCGTCCAGGTGGCCGTCGTGGACGCCACCGGCGCCCGCCTTTCCGGCCGTGAACTGGAATACCGCGTGTTCAAGACCGAATGGAGCTGGTGGTGGGACAACAACCCGTCCGAACTGGCGGGTTACGTGAACGGCCGGAACGCAAAGCCCGTCGCCTCCGGCAAGCTCACTTCCGGCTCGCAGGACGTCACCTTCAACCTCCGCGCCGCTGAGGCTGACTGGGGCCGCTACCTGGTCGTCGTGCGCGACGTCGCGGGCGGCCACATCGCCGGCCAGACGGTCGTCATCGACTGGCCCGCCTACAAGGGCCGTTCCGGCCGCGAGGATCCCAGCGCCCTGTCCATGCTCACCTTCGCCGCCGACAAGGACAGCTACCGCGCCGGCGACAAGGCCAAGGTCTATATCCCGGCCGCCCAGGGCGGTCAGGCCCTGGTATCCCTGGAGAACGCGGCCGGTGTGATCGCCCGCGAGTGGGTGGCCACGGACGCCTCCAAGGACACGCCCTACACCTTTACCGTCACCCCGGAGATGGCGCCGAACTTCTATGTCCATATCACCCTGGTCCGGCCGTACGAGGCTTCGGAGGGCGGCCAGCCGCTGCGCCTGTACGGCGTGAAGCGCCTGTTGGTGGAGAATCCCGCCTCGCACCTGGAGCCGGTGATCAAGGTGGCCGACACCGTGGCTCCGGAGGAAGCCTTCACCGTCCAGGTGAACGAAAAGTCCGGGAAGGCCATGACCTATACCCTCGCCATCGTGGACGAGGGCCTGCTGGACCTCACCGCCTTCAAGACCCCGTCCCCGTGGGATGCGATGTACCAGACCGAGGCCCTGGGCGTGAAGACCTGGGACCTGTACGACGAGGTGATCGGCGCATTCGCCGGCCGCTTCAGCCCGATGCTCTCCATCGGCGGTGACCAGGAGAACATCCGGGCGGCCCGCAAGGACAACCGCTTCAACCCGGTGGTGAAGTTCCTGGGACCGTTCACCCTCCAGAAGGGGACGGGCAAGCATGAGATCAAGCTCCCGATGTACGTGGGCAGCCTCCGCGTGATGGTGGTCGCCGGCCACGACGGGGCCTACGGCAACGCCGCCACGACCGTCACGGTCAAGTCCCCGCTGATGGTCCTCGCGAGCCTCCCGAGGCAGATTGCCGCCGGGGAGAAGGTCACCCTGCCGGTGAACGTGTTCGCCCTGGACGACAAGGTGAAGGATGTCAAGGTCACCGTCAAGGCCGAGGGCGCCCTCCAGGCCGACGGTCCCACGACCGAGACGACCCACTTCGACAAGGCCGGGGACAACGTGGTCCGCTTTGCCCTGAACACCAACGGAGAAGGCTCCGCCAAGGTGACCGTCACGGCCGAAGGCGGCTCCCGCAAGACCTCCGAGACCATCGACATCCAGGTCGTGAATCCGAATCCGGAGACGGTGACGGTCCGCCAGGCGAAACTGGCCGCCGGGGAATCCGTTTCCTTCGATGCCGAGGGCAACTCCACCCTCTCGCTGGCCAGCTTCCCCGCCGTCGATGCGGCCGGCCTGTTCAAGACGATGAAGAACTACCCGTACAGCTGCTCCGAGCAGCTGTCCGCCAAGGGCCTGACGATGCTGCACCTGCTGCCGCAGCTCTCCGAGGCTGATTCCCAGGAAGCGCACGAACTCATCCCGGGTATCATCCACCAGCTGTACGCCCGCCAGCGGAGCGACGGCGGCTTCTCCTACTGGAGCGGCGGCAACGTCTCCGACTCCTGGGCCAGTTCCATGGTCGGCCAGTTCCTTTCCGAGGCGGCCGCCGCCGGATTCGAGGTCCAGAAGGACGTCCTGACGAACTGGCAGCGCTTCCAGACCAATCTGAGCCAGGCCTATCGCCTCGCCGGCAATGCCGCGTTCAGCCAGCTGGACGAGTGCTACCGGCTGTACACGCTCGCCGTGGCGGGCGCGCCCGCAAATGCGGCGATGAACCGCCTGAAGGAATCCGGCAAGCTGGAAGGCCGCGCCGAATGGATGCTCGCCGCCGCCTATGCCGTCAGCGGCAAGGTGAAGACGGCCCAGGAAATCGTGGCCAAGGGCGCCGCTTCCACCGGTGAATACGGCGCCGCCGACTTCACCTACGGTTCCTCGTTGCGCGACAAGGCGGTCGTCCTCCAGGTTCTCGCCCTCTCCGACGACCTCGCACAGGCCCTCCCGGCCGCACTCGAAGTGGCCGAATACATCAACATGGGGTATTACTCCACCCAGGAAGCGGCCTTCGCCGCCATGGGCATGGACCGCCTCTTTGCCAAGGTCGGTTCCCAGGCCATCAAGGCCCAGGTCGCCGGGCAGGATGTCGTGTCGGCGAAGTCCGTCTACACGCAGCCGGTTTCCGGCCGTGTGACAGCGAAGAACACCGGTGACGGCGTGCTGTACGTAACGCTGACGACGGTCTCCCGCGCCCCTGTGGGCGTGACGGTCCCGGCGGAAGCCCATGGACTGCAGATTTCCGTCGCCTACAAGGACGCTTCCGGCAAGGATCTGAAGGCTACCTCCATCCCGCAGGGTACGGAATTCAGGGCCATCGTCAAGGTGACGAACCCGACCACGGCCGACTATCGCTCCCTGGCCCTCAGCGAGCGCGTCCCGTCCGGTTGGGAGATCCTCAACGACCGGCTGCGCATGGGCGATGCCAGTGAAGGCGCCGCGGACTTCCGCGACATCCGGGACGACCGCTGCGACTGGTTCTTCGACCTGCCGCACGGCGCTTCCAAGACCTTCACCCTGAAGCTCCGCGCCGCCTACGAGGGTTCGTACATCCTGCCGACCATCACCTGCTCGGCGATGTACAACCCGCAGGTCTCCGCCAATACGGAGTCCAAGACGACGGCCGTCACCCGATGAGCCGCCGGAAGGCTGCATTCCTGATTCTTTTCGAGGTCCTTCTGGCAGGCTGGCTGCTCTGCCTGCCGAAGGACCTTTTTCAAGGTACGTCCTATGCGACGGTCGTCACCGACCGGAACGGTGAACTGCTGGGCGCCCGCATCGCGGAGGACCAGCAGTGGCGGTTCCCGCCCTGCGACACCGTCCCGGACCGGTTTGCGACCGCCCTCATCCAGTTCGAGGACCGGCATTTCCGGTGGCACCCGGGCGTGAATCCGGTCGCGCTGGTCCGCGCCTCCGTGGACAACCTGCGCGCGGGGCACGTCGTGAGCGGCGGCAGTACGCTGACGATGCAGGTCATCCGCCTGTCCCGGAACCGGGAGCGGACAATTTGGCAGAAGATGGTGGAAGCCGTCCTGGCCACCCGGCTGGAATTCCGCTGCTCCAAGGATGAAATCCTGGCCCTGTATGCCTCCCATGCCCCGTTCGGCGGCAATGTCGTGGGGCTGGAAGCGGCCGCCTGGCGCTATTTCGGGCGCCCGGCCGCGGAACTCTCCTGGGCCGAATCCGCCACCCTGGCCGTCCTCCCCAACGCGCCGGCCTCCATCCATCCCGGCAAGGCCCGGGACCAATTGCTGGCCAAGCGGAACCGTCTGCTGGAACGGCTGCATCGGCGCGGGTTCTTGGATGGATCGACCCTGGAATCGGCCTTGGCGGAACCTCTGCCGGACGCGCCCTATCCCCTGCCCAACCTGGCCCGGCACCTTGTGGGGGCGCAGCCCCGCGGGGAGGAAACGCGCACCGGCATCGACCTGTCCCTCCAGCGGCAGGTGGAGGATGCGACCACCCGATGGTCGGACGAACTGGCCCTCACCGGGACGGCGGACCTGGCGGCCGTAATCCTGGACATCCGCAGCGGCGAGACGATCGCCTATGTGGGGAACGCTTCCCCCTTGCGGACCCGCCATGGATCTGAAGTGGACATCGCCGCTTCCCCGCGAAGTACGGGAAGCATCCTGAAGCCGTTCCTGTACTGCGCCGCCCTGCAGGACGGGACCATCCTGCCCCGGACACTGCTGCGGGATACCCCGGTGAACCTGAACGGTTTCACCCCGCAGAACTTCGACCTGCAGTTCCATGGGGCCGTCCCGGCCGCCGAGGCGCTGGCCCGGTCGCTCAACGTGCCCGCCGTGCACCTGTTGCGCGCCTATGGGCCGCCGCGCTTCTTGAAAGTCCTGCGGGACGCCGGCTTGACCACCCTGCCCCGGGACGCCTCCTATTATGGGCTGTCCCTCATCCTGGGCGGCGGAGAGGGGACCCTGGCCGACATCACCCGCGCCTATGCCGACATGGTCCGGAGTTATGACGGACTTCCGACGGATTCCCCGTTCCGCGACCGGCTGGCCCTCTGGTACACGTTCGAAGCCCTGAAGGAAGTCAATCGGCCCGATGAGATCGACTGGAAACTGATCCGTTCCGTGCGGAAGGCTGCGTGGAAGACCGGCACTAGCTACGGCTCCCGGGACGCCTGGGCCGTAGGCGTGACGCCGGACTACGCCGTGGGCGTGTGGTGTGGCAACGCCGATGGACACGGCGTGGCGGGCATGACCGGCGCAAAGACCGCCGGGCCCGTCCTGTTCGACCTCCTGAACCTCCTGCCGCCCACGACGGACTGGTTCGAGGAACCGTTGGATGGCGGCGTGTGGCTGGATGTATGCAAGGAGTCCGGCATGCTGCGAAGCCAGGAATGCCCGGATTACGTGCGCATCCTCCTCCCGGCGCAGGCGCAGGAAAGCGAAGTGTGCCCGTACCACAAGGACGGCACCTTCCGGCTGCCGCCCGCCATGGAGTGGTACTACAAGGCCTATCATCCCGAATATGAGGTCCGGCCGGCCACCCGGGACGCCGCCCGGATGGAGTTCCTCTATCCCGAGGGCGGCAGCATCCTGACCCTGCCCCGCCAGCTGGACGGCAGCGAGGGCGGCGCCGTCTTCCAGGCCGTCCACCGCGACCCGGCCGCCACCCTCTACTGGCACCTGGACGACACCTACCTCGGCGAAACCCGCCTCATCCACCAGATGCGCCTCTCCCCCGCCCCCGGAAAACACACCGTCACCGTGGTGGACGGTGACGGCAACTCCGTCTCCCTCCCCTTCACGATTGCCCCTGGCACCTAATCGTCTGACCCTCAACCCATAACAAGTTTTCCTGTGCAACTTTCGCTACACAGGAAAACAAGCATGTTGCTGGTTGATAAGACTTTGGGTGCCAGGAGGGAGGGGCTATTCCATGGCCGGCCTGATCGGCCATTTCAAACGGGTGACCGCAATTTCTTCCTTGTTCACGGAATAAGCCACATATAAGAAATCTTCATCGACATAAGCCTTGGGATAGCTGTAACCCTGCGTTTTGGCCTTTCCTTCGAATCTGCGTTCCGGTGGGTTGTCCCGAAGGATCCACGCCTCGGCAAAAGTCTCTCCGTCCGATGCGGTAGCGAGAATCAGGAGGGAACGGTCCTTGCGGGGACCGGGATTGCCGATGAGAAAGGGCGTTCCATCCGGGAAATTGCCAGCGCATTGCTTGGAACGGGAGTCCGGAAAGGCCGTCTCCACGGCTTTCGACCACGTCTCGCCCCGGTCGTAGCTGACCGCCGCCAGTTTCCGGAACGAACTCTCCTGGTCGCGGAACACCATCACCAGCGCACCGTCCTTCCGCCGGAACACGCTCGGCTCCAGCTCCCTGGTTTGCGTCTTGGAAGGCGTAGCCTCGAAAGCGGCTTTCACCCAACCGGTTACGCCATCCGGACGGTCCGTGAAGAGGGGACGGACCTGCAGGCCGGGCTGGAAATGCGCCGCCCCTACGATCCGGTTTCCGAACCGGTGCGGATCCTGTTCCAGGACGCCTGCCAACGGACGCCCGTCCGCCATCCGGACCGGCCGCATCGGCGACCATTCCAAGCCGTCGGCACTGGCACGGTACCACGCCTCACCGCCCCGGGGCACCAGCCCCTCCGGCCAGACATTGACATAGGCGACCAGGGAGTCTCCGGCATTCCACCAGCCCCCGGAAGTACACCCCTGACCAGACAGGTCCATCGGTGCAGACCAATGCTCCGCATCGTCGCTCACGGCGTAAACAAGATGGGTATCCGGCGAGTCCTCGTCCCGCTCCGAGGCCTGCCACATACAATAGAAACGGCCCTGGAACTTCGCCAGCACGGCCCCATTGGCATATAAATCCATTTCCTCCTCCGCCCGGAACACGGTGAATGTCTCCGCACCAGGATACACCTCGAAGCCTGCCGTCGACAAACTGTCGCGCCCGAACAGCCCTTCGCCCACACCATACGGAGCCTGCCGCTGGCCACAGGCCACCGCCAGGAGCAGTGCAATCTGCAGCGCCAAGGTCATAAACACGCCACAGTGCGCCGAATGTATCCTATTATCCATCAATAACTTATCCATTCCTGTCTGCGCCAGCAATCAACCTCACCTTCGCCAAGAAGTACGGGGGATCGACCAGTTTATCAAGTTGATTATCCGCCACCTATGTCATGAGAGGTGCACTTGCCGGTGCACCTCTCGACGATTAAATCATTCTTGGCCAACTAATAACATAACAGAAGGACACTATTCCACCGACAGGACGCCGTGGAAGGCGTCGTTGGCGCGGTAGTGCGGGGCGTAGAGGGATTCGACGGTGATGACCGGGGCGGTGAAGGTGCCGGCCTGGGTGACGAAGAATTCCTCGGTGAGGGTCGTGTTCTCCTCCGGGAAGGAGTCGAAATAGTATTCGGTGCGGTCCGCCTTCACGTTGCGGTAGCCCTGCGGGGTGAAGGTAAGGCGGCGGAGGCTGAACCAGCCCCAGCCCGTGTGGCCGGAAAGCTGCTGCACCGGTCTCAGGGCGGCCTCGCGGAAGGCATCGACCTTTACGAAGCTGCGGTTCTCCTGGTTCCAGATGTGGTATTCGGCGATGATTTTGTCGCCCACCGCGACCGGCGTGCCGGGCGCGATTTCCTCGCGGGCCGTCACCTTGTCGTTTTCGCCGGAGCGGTCGTCATACACCCGTTCCACGGTCTTCTCGCGGAAGAACTTGCGGACAATGGTGAAACCGTTGCCGGCGGCCTTGATCTCGGCGAAGGGCTTGTCGTAGGTCGCGGAGTAGGACAAGATGGAGGTGGCGAGAACCGCGTCAGAACCGTCCAGGATGGCGGTAATCGCCTCCACGAACGCCGGGCTCTCGTCCCACTTCTGCGTTTCTTTCTGAAGCATCAGCCACAGGCGGATGCCGTCGGAGATTTCAGGTGCGTACGGGTCCATCAAGCCGCACAGGAGGGCGTGCGCATCGGCCTCGGTCTCGAGGAGGCCGCGCCACGGCATCACGGCGTTGGGATAGTACCAGCCGCCGTCGCGGTGCTCCACGGCGTATTCCTTCAGGGAAGCGATGTCGGCCTTCAAGGAGGACTCCATCTTGGACTTCGCGGCCACCTTCACACCCCAGGCCTTCGCCAGGGCGATGCCCTCGGAGGAAGCGGAGAGGTTGAGCAGGGTCTGCACCCGGCGGGCCTTGGCCATGATCTGGCCCTGCAGGCCGCGGCCGTCCTTCGCGGAAGGAACGAGATATCCCTTCACATACTTCTGGAACTCTTCAAACCGCTTCTTGGCTTCCTTCGTCGCCGGCTTCACCTCGAACGGGACCGTCGGATAGAGAGAGCGGATAAACAGGTACTGTGCATCGGACAGGTAGCCGCGCCAGTACGGAAGCTCCGTCGCGAAGTGTCTGGTATCCAGGAACTTGACAGAGGACGTCAGGTCCGGCACCTCGAAGCCGCGGTCGCGCAGCCTCGCAAAGCGCTGCAGCAGCACGGCCGTGATGACCGGCGAGGACTCCATCCCCTCGAACCAGCCGAAACCGCCGTCGTTGTTGCGGCAGGCGAGGACTTTTTCGAGGAGCTCCCCGGCGCCTTCGGCGAGATTCCCGGTCGAGCCGGGTATGACGGAAGTCAGCAGCCGGACGTAGTAGGCCTCGGAGAGGGAGAGGACGTCCTTGCCTTCCGGATCCACCTTGGCGGGGATGGCGGCACGGACGAGGTCCAGGAGAGTGGTTTCGGTCAATGCGGCCTCGGAGGCAGGCACATTGACGAAGCGGGCGCGGAGCTCCGCCAGGAGCGTCTCCCGGCTCATGCCGGCCCGGAGGACGGCAGAATGGGCCTCGGTAAGGGTCTGGACGGGTTTCTGGACCGGAACCGGGACGAAGACGGCGTCGGAGAACTCGTCGGCGGCGAAGACCACCTTGAAGCCGAGGGTTTCGACGGCCGGCACGCGGACCGGGAAGCGGTGGCTTTCCGTGCCGCCGGCCGGGACCGTCATGGCGACGCGCTGGACACCCATCGGCTCCACGCCTTCAAATTCCTTGGACGGATAGGTATACAGGTACAGCCAGCCGGAAACCGGCTTATCGGTATTCGAAGAGACGCTGGCGGCCACCTCGTAAGTGTCGCCCACATAGAGGAACTGCGGTTCCACGACCGCCACCTTCACGGGCACGCTGACGACCATTTCCTCGCGGAGATACGTGTTCCGCATCCCCTTGTCGTGGGCATACAGCGCCACATAGTAGGTGGAGAGCTTGTCGGACGTGTTGAACGTGAACGAGAGGTTGCCGGCCGCGTCGGATACAAGGTGCGGCTGGAAGGTCAATGCGTTCTCGAACTTGGAGCGCACGGTCACCTCGGGCGCGCCCGCCTCGGCCTCGACCGCTTCATCGGCAGTTGCGGACTGCTTCATCATCATGGGCGCTTCCGCCAGGACCATCCGGTCCTCCATGGCGCCGTTGACGGCGGAACGCGTCGCCTTCATCGCTCCGTATCCGGCCACGACCGTCTCTTCCAGGACCAGTTCATCGTCAAACGGATTGTCCCCGCTCACCCGGCCGCAGACGGACTCGATGTTCACGTACGGGACGCTGAAATCCCGCAGGGTGACCACCGGCCAGTGGTTGCCGGCGATGGCGTCGATGCTCTTGTCATACACCGCCGCCAGGGCCTCCACACCCGGATCGGTCTTCAGGGTAAAGGTATAGGAGGTGCCCGGGAAAGCCTTGTCCGTGAAGGACTCGAACTTCAGCGGCAGCGCCAGGCGGGTGCGCGTGCGGGAATACTCCTTATCGAAGGTAATCGCCTCGCCGCGCTTGAAGTAGAACACCTGCAGGCGGACGGCGTCGGGATACTCCGCCTTGTAGTCAAACTCGAGGGTTGTCAGCGAGCCGGCCTTCGCCCGGACGCCCTGGAGGACGACCTTCCGGGTCTCCAGCACCTTCCGGGCCTTGCCGAAGAGGGTGACGACGGCGTACTCGGCCCCATCGGCCGTGCCCATCGTCAGGCGGATCTTCTCGCCCATCGGAACATCCTCGGGACCGGTCAGGAAGAGACGGCGCACCGGGGCGTCCAGGACCTTCCCCTTCGGGTCGACCTTCAGGATCCAGCACTTCGACTCATCCTTGGCATCCCGCTCGGAAGCCTTTCCGACGAGGGAATAGAGACCGTCAGGCAGGCCCTTCAGGTCCATTTCGACGACCTCGCCGGAGGCCGCCTTTCCGGAACGGACGACGGTGCCGTTCTCGGACAAGAGCTCATACTGAACCGGGACGTCGATCTTGTTCCCGTCGCTGTTGTCCACCTCCATCTGCACGCGGGCCACCTCGCCGGTGGCGATGTACTTGGGCGCGGACGGACGCCAGCGGCGGCCGATGTACCGGCCTCCCTCGTCTTTTTCGTCCATCGTCACGAACTCGCCCTCGGCGCCGTTCTGCATGGTCAGGGACACGGTAATATTATCGCTGACATAGACGCCGGTAGCGAATTCCTGCATCTCGCCGGTGGCGTCGGTGACGGTGACATCGGCATTGTACCAACCCGTGTCCTTCGCCGGGAAAGAGAAGGAGAAAGTGCCGTCAGAAGCGGGCTGGACGGTCGTCTCCAGGACGACGTTGCCCCAGCGCTCCACGTGCACGGCCAGGTCGGCACCCGTCAGGCTGTGGCCGGAGAAGCTCTTGACCTTGCCCTTGATCACGACCTCGTCACCCCGCAGGTACAGCTGGTCGTTCTTGTCAAAGGAGAGGGTGAAGGTCGGGAGGACGAACTCGTCCACGCGAAAGGAATCGCCCTCGAGGAACTGCTTGCCGGACTTCACCTGCAGCTGGAAATAGCCGTTGCGCTCACCCTTGGGCAGGGTGAAGGAACCGGAGATGGAACCGAACTCGTTCGTCTTCAGCTTCAGGCGGTCGATTTCCTTGTCCTCGCTGTTCAGGAGGATGACCTCCACGGCCTTGTCCGGGACGACGGAGACGCGGTCCACGAGGTTCCCCTTGTACACCACAGCCTTGAACTGCAGGACATCGCCTGGGTTGTAGGCCCCGCGGTCCTTGTAGATGTGGCAGAAGGTGCGGTCCGTGCGGTCGTCGTCGTCGGAATAGAAATAGTAAGCGTGCGCGCCCACCTTCCGGCTGGCCCGGAGGTTCGTCCCGGTACCGGTCTCGGCCGTCAGGTAATAATACGTATCCTTGTGACCGTCGATGGTATCCTGGAACTTCTTGGGAAGCACCGTGAAACCGTCCAGCCGGACCTGCTCGGAAGCGACCTCCTTGTCCCCCTTCCAGAGGATGAGCTTTGCCTTGTCGAGCGGCTTCCCGGAGATGTAATCCGTCACATACGCGGCGAATCCGGCCGCTTCGCGACGGACCGCCAGCGACAGGGTATGCTGGCTGTAATAGGCATTCCCGTTCAGTTTCCCGTTCACGGCTTCCAGCGTGTAGGCACCGTCGCCGAGGGCCGGAAGCGCCACCCGCACGGTGTCATGGACATAGAAACTGCGGGTGGGATTCGTGAGGTTCCAGGTCTTGACGGTCTTGTCGCCTTCCCGGAGCGTGAGCGTGGCCTTGTCCAGGTTCCGGAACGTGACGCACACGTCCTTGTCCTCCAGGCGGACGCCCACCCCCTTGCCGGTCAAGGTTTCGGTCAGGGTCTTCACGGCGCTGATGCCGGCGACGACTTTGGCGGCGTCCCCCTTCTGAGCCTTGCGTTCCTTCTCGTAAGTGAGGCAGTCGGCATACAGGGCCTGGTAGGCGGCCGATCCGGCCTTCTGGTCGTTCAGTTCGCTGAATTTGATCCGGAGCAGTTCCTGGCGGGGCCAGAAAGCGACGGCCTGGCCGGCGTATTTCCGGGCGACCTCCTCCAAGGCGGCCTTGCGGGCGTCTTTTCCATTCGTCCGGTTCGCCACATAATAGGCCAGATAACCTTCCTGGGGGGACTTTCCCTCGACCTCGGTCTTCAAGGCCTGGTAGATCTCGTCCTTTTCCGGATTGTCATACCGGCGCGCGCCCAGCAGGTGCCACAGGACATATTCATAGTCCGAGCCCACGAAATCCTTCATCGCGCCGCCCATCAAGCCGCCGATTCCCCGCCACAGGGCCGTGTTGTGCCCGGAGCGGAACGCATCCGCCCGGTCACGGACGTAGACCCAGCGGGCATCGGAAGAACGGCCGGCCTGGTCGCTCATCCATAGGTAGGTGACCATGGGCTCGTCGAAGTCCTTCACCTCTTTCTCCAGATTCCTCCGGAGCTCGTCCCGCTTCTTCCAGTCGCGGCGCTGCACCGTCTCGACGTACTTCACGGCGGCATCGTAAAAATCGGTGGCGAGACGCTGCTTGACCGCCTCTGTCTTGATTTTCGAGAGGATGTCCGCCTCCTTCTGGGGACGGTCGGCCTTGCTGGCCTCTTCATACTGTTTCCACAGGGCGGTCAGCACGTGGCCGTCCTTGTCGGGCGCGGGGTTGGCTTTCATAATCGGGGCAATCAGGAAAAGGGCGGCGGCCGCGAGGGCTGCCCGGACATATCGGAACATAATCAATTGTTTTCTACCGGCAGGATATCTTCAACATCCATACCAATCAGCGGAACAGGGGCAGGGCCTCGGCGACGACGAAAGCGGAGCCGCCGATGAACACGAGCGGCGGGACAGGCTTCGAAGCGGAGGCGGAGCGATTCGTCTGCTGGGACAGCGTCTGGGCCAGCTGCATGGCCATCTGGACAGCCTGGCGGACGGAATCGGCCGCATAGGCGCGGAGCGGAGCGCCCGCCGGCGCGGCCTGCGCGGCCGTGAAACGCTTCAGGATTTCCGCAGCGGGCAGGGCGCGGGCGGTGTCCGGCGCGGCGAAGATGTATGTCGCATCCACGGGCATCAGCGGGAGGATGGAATCGAGGTCCTTGTCCGCCATGATCCCGTACACGATGATCAGCGAGCTGCAGCGTCCCTCTTCCACGTAGCGGCGGAGCTGGGCGAAGTTATATTGCACCGCCTGGGGGTTGTGGCCGATGTCGCAGATGACGAAGGGCAGCTCGGAAAGCCGTTCCCAGCGGCCGCGGAAGCCGGTCCGGCGGGCGGCGCCGGTGATGCCGGCCAGGACACCCTCCGTGTCCGCCAGAGCCTTGAATCCCGGAATCTGCTTGAGGATGTCCACGGCGGCGAGGACGGTGCGGAGGTTCTTTTCCTGGACATCGGCCTGCAGGTCCATCTTCTTGAGGATGTCCTGCCGGCGGTGCCACAGGGACGGGCGGACCTTGTCCGCATACGTGAGCGGGCAAAGCATCCAGCTCTTGTCATCAAAGACGGGATCGGTTTCGGGGTTGCTCTCGCCCACGAGGGCGGGGACGCCGGGCTTGAAGATGCCCGCCTTCTCCCCCGCGATCGCTTCCAGCGTGTTCCCGAGGAGTGCGCAGTGGTCCAGGCCGATGGTCGTCACCAGGGCCAGTTCCGGGGTGATGACATTCGTGGAGTCCAGCCGCCCGCCGAGGCCCGTCTCGATGACCGCGGCATCGACGCCGGCCTCGGCGAACCATTGGAACGCGAGGCCGGTGGTAATCTCGAAAAAGGACAGGCCATGCTGGATGAAATAGGGCTCCCAGGTGGTCAGGAAGTCGAAAACGTAGTCCTTGGGAATCAGGTCGAAGGAGTCGCCCGCGACGATGCGGGCCCTTTCCCGGAAATCCACCAGGTGCGGGGAGGTGTACAGGCCGACGCGGAGGCCGACGCCGGCGAGGGCCGCCGTGAGGAGGCTCGCGACGGAGCCTTTGCCGTTGGTCCCGGCCACGTGGATGCTCTTGAACGCCCGCTCGGGATGGCCCAGCGCCTCGCAGAAGGCCTCCATGCCTGCCAGGCCCGGCTTGTAGGCCGTGGCAAAATCCGTCTTCTGCACCGAAGGAAACCGCTGGAAGATTTCCTCGAGCAGCGCCCGGTACCGGGACTCCGAAAAATCCATAAACTTACGCTTGTTTTGATTTCAACACAAAAATACCTATTTTTGAGGACAAATAAAAACGCCCAGGATGGCCGACAAAGCACCTAACCTTTTCGACGCCTACATCATCGACGGAATCCCGCAGGCCCTCACGCCCGCCGGACTGCTGCAGGAATGCACGCTGCCGGGCGCGTTGCCGGCCCCGTTGCCTGCCGGCAGCGTGGCGGACGAGACCGTGGACATTTCCCCCACGCCCTTCGATTTCCGCGACGAGGACATCGATGCCTACGCCGAGGCCGTCGCCGCCCTGCCCCGTCCGCCGTTCCCCCTGCCCTTCGCGGGCCAGGTCACGCGGGCGCGCATCGCCAAGGCCATGCTGGATGCCATCTGGATGGGCGGTCATTTCCGGCTCGGGGACCTCACCCTGAAGGCCGACTGGCGCTGGAACGACGGGGCCATCGGCAACCAGGCCGCCTTCTACGCCTCCGTCGAGGCGGCGGCCGAGTACATCGATCACCTGGGCATCAAGCTCAGCGAGGTGAAGGTCGCGGGCGGCGCCTGCAACGTCAGCTTCAAGGCGACGACCACCGCCGAGGAAGAGGCCCCGGACGAAGAGGACAGCATCATCCGCGAGCTGCCGTTCCGCACGGCGAACCCGCGCATCTCCCGGCGCCGCCGCTGCCCGGCCACCATCCAGCCCGAAGCCTCCGACTGGCTGATTTACGTCCCCCTGGACACCTGCGACTACCGTCTGGGCGGGTCCCTCCTCGCCGCCGCCACCGGCGAAAAGCGGAGCACCGCGCCCGAGGTGGGGGACGCCGACTATTTCATCGACGGATACGAAGTCATCCGGGAACTGGTGGAGGACGGCATCGTCCGCGCCGGCGCCACGGTCCTCGAAGGCGGGCTGATGAACGCCCTCCGGGGCATGGCCACGGTGAACGGGGCCGACATCTCCGTGGGCGACGTCTGCCGCGCCTACGGCGACGAACTCCGGGTCCGCGTCCTGTTCGGCGAGATCCCGGGCGTCATCCTCCAGATCGCCGATATCGACTATGATTACATCGATGCTGAATTCCTGCTCCAGGACATCGCCTATTTCCCGCTCGGACACCCCGCCGTCGGTACGCCCGGCGTCTCCGTGCTGTCCGGCGGCAGCAGCATCACCGGCATCCTGGAATCCCTGATGAACTCCCTGGAGGGAGAAGACTGACAACACCGAAACCATGGCCAAGATATTCGTCCTCGACACCAACATCATCCTGCACGACCACCAGGCGATCAAGCGGTTCCAGGAGAACGACCTCGTGATCCCCATCGCCGTGATCGAGGAACTGGACAAGTTCAAGAAGGGCAACGACGCCCTCTCGTTCAATGCCCGCGCCTTCATGCGGGACATCAACAAGCTCACCGACAAGCGGGAGTTCGGGCCGCAGGGCATCTCCCTCGGGAAGCGGCTCGGCAACATCAAGATCGAACCCAACCACCCCTTCACCCCCGAATTCGCCGACCTGTTCAAGGACGACACCCAGGACCACCGGATCCTGTCCACCGCCCTGTGGGTGCGGGAGCAGAACCCGGGCCGTTTTGTGGCCCTGGTGACCAAGGACATCAACCTGCGCCTGAAGGCGAAGGCTGTCGGCATGCCCGCGCAGGACTACCAGGCCGGCCGGGTGGACGACGAACACCTCTACGACCTCGAACGGGAGGTCATGTACGTGGATGCGGATCCCCAGGTCATCCAGCAGCTCGCCTACGGGCAGGACAACAGCATCGCCTGGAAGGAGGTCTCCCAGAAGGAGCCCAAACCCAACCAGCTGTACAAGTTCGACCTGGGCGGCACCACCGTCTGCGCCCGCTACGACGACCGTCGGCAGAGAATCGCCCTCGTGCGGACGAAGGAGGCCTACGGCATCCGCCCCCGCAACGACGAGCAGCGCTTCGCCCTGGACGCCTGTCTGAATCCCGCCATCCCGCTCGTGTCCCTGACCGGCGGGGCCGGCACGGGCAAGACGCTCATCGCCCTGGCCGCCGCGCTGGAGCAGGAGAAGGACTTCGACCAGATCATCCTCAGCCGCCCGACCGTGGTGCTCGGCGGCCAGGACATCGGCTTCCTCCCCGGCGACCAGCGGAGCAAGATGAGTCCGTACGTGCAGCCGCTGATGGACAACCTGGATGTCATCAAGCGCTGCTTCAAGCCGGGCTCCAAGCAGGCGCTCAAGATCGAGTCGATGCTCAAGGAGGAGAAGCTCCTCATCTCTCCCCTCGCCTATATCCGCGGCCGCTCCCTCGGCAAGGTGTATTTCATCGTGGACGAGGCCCAGAACCTCACCCCGCATGAGGTCAAGACCATCATCACCCGCGCCGGCGAAGGCACGAAGATGGTCTTCACGGGCGACATTTTCCAGATCGACCAGCCCTACCTGGACCAGTGGTCCAACGGCCTGACGCACCTCGGGGAAAAGATGAACGGACAGCCGCTGTTCCAGCATATCTTCCTTCGGAAGGGCGAACGGTCGGAGCTCTCCGACATCGCCGCCAAGCTTTTGTAAGGCCCGCGCCCCAGTTTTTTTTAGCATTTCCGCAGATTTTTTCTTAAATTCGCGGATTAAATTACTGTTTAGCATTTTCGAGACAAAATTTTAACTAAACCATAAGCGAACATGAAAGCGATTAAAAAGAGAGTCTATCGGTTCGGCGGGAAGACCGCGGAAGGCGATGGCAAAATGCGCGAGCTGCTCGGCGGCAAGGGTGCGAACCTCGCCGAAATGAACCTCCTCGGGATGCCTGTTCCCGCCGGATTCACCATCACGACCGAGTGCTGCACGGAATATTACCGCCTGGGTGGCGGATACACGCCCGAACTGCGGGCCGAGGTCGCGGCCGCCCTCGAGGCCACGGAGAAGATCATGGGCAAGAAGTTCGGCGACGCGAAGGATCCCCTCCTGGTGAGCTGCCGTTCCGGCGCCCGTTCCTCCATGCCGGGCATGATGGACACCATCCTGAACATCGGTCTGTGCTCCAAGACCATCCCTGGCCTCATCGAGAAGACCCAGAACCCGCGTTTCGTGTATGACGCTTACCGCCGTCTGATCATGATGTACTCCGACGTCGTCATGGAGAAGGCCGAGGGCATCGAGCCGGCCGACGGCCAGGGCATCCGCCAGCAGCTGGACCGCATGATGCAGGACGTCAAGGACGCGAAGGGCTACAAGAGCGACACTGAGCTCACCGCTGAAGAGCTGAAGGACCTCGCCGAGGCCTTCAAGGTGCGGATCAAGGAAGTCCTGGGCGTGGAGTTCCCGGACGATGCGAAGGCCCAGCTGTGGGGTTCCATCGGCGGCGTCTTCAAGTCCTGGAACGGCAAGCGCGCCATCCGGTACCGCCAGATCGAGCACATTCCGGACGACTGGGGCACGGCTGTGAACGTCCAGTCCATGGTGTTCGGCAACATGGGCGACACCTCCGCCACCGGCGTGGCCTTCTCCCGCAACCCGGCCAACGGTGACAACAAGTTCTACGGCGAATGGCTCATCAACGCCCAGGGTGAGGACGTGGTCGCGGGTATCCGCACCCCGAACCCCCTGAACGAGGCCACCAAGAGCGAGAAGAACAAGGATCTCGCTTCCCTCGAGACCGCCATGCCGGAAGTGTACAAGGAGCTGGACGAGATCCGTCTCCACCTCGAGCAGCACTTCAAGGACATGCAGGACATCGAGTTCACCATCCAGGAAGGCAAGCTGTGGATGCTGCAGTGCCGTATCGGCAAGCGCACCGGCCTCGCCGCCCTGCAGATGGCCGTCGACATGGTCGACGAGGGCCTGATCGACGAGAAGACCGCCGTCATGCGCGTGGCTCCGGCCCAGCTGGACGAGGTCCTGCACCCGATCCTGGATCCGGCTTCCGAGAAGAAGGCCGCCATCCTGGCCCAGGGTCTCCCGGCTTCCCCGGGCGGCGCCGTCGGCCAGATCGTCTTCACCTCCGAGGACGCCATCAAGTATTCCGTGGCCGGCAAGAAGTGCATCCTCGTCCGTGAGGAGACTTCCCCGGAAGACATCGACGGCATGCACGCCTCCGTGGGTATCCTCACCGAGCGTGGCGGCATGACCTCCCACGCGGCCCTCGTGGCCCGCGGCTGGGGTAAGTGCTGCATCGTGGGCTGCGACGCCCTCAAGATCGACTTCAAGAACAAGACCGTCGGCTTCGCCGGCATCGACCAGACCTTCAAGGAAGGTGACGTCCTGAGCCTCAACGGCGCCAAGGGTCTCGTCTACGGCTGCGCCATCGACACGATGGACGCCTCCGAGAACCCGCTCTTCGCCAAGTTCATGGGCATGTGCGACAAGTACCGCAAGCTCGGGATCCGCACCAACGCCGACACCCCGGAGGACGCCGCCCGCGCCCTCAAGTTCGGCGCCCAGGGCATCGGCCTGTTCCGCATCGAGCACATGTTCTACGGCCGCAACAGCGAACTCCCGCTGTCCAAGCTCCGCAAGATGATCCTCTGCGATACCGACGAGGAGCGCAAGGCCGCCCTGGCCGAGCTCGAGCCCTTCATGAAGGCCGCCGTCAAGGATACGCTCCGCGTGATGGACGGCAAGCCGGTCGTGTTCCGTCTGCTGGATCCGCCGCTGCACGAGTTCGTCCCGCAGGGTGAGGACAAGAAGAAGGAACTCGCCAAGGATCTCGGCATTACCGTCAAGGAAGTCGAGAAGCGCGGCGCTTCCCTCCACGAGGTGAACCCGATGATGGGCCACCGCGGCGTCCGTCTGCACGTCAGCTTCCCGCTGATCGCCGAGACCCAGTACCGCGCCATCTTCACCGCCACCGCCGAACTCCAGAAGGAAGGCCTGCACCCGCACCCGGAGATCATGATCCCGGTCACCATCTCCGCCCGTGAGCTCAGCTTCCAGAAGGCCATCTGCGAGAAGATCAAGGCCGAGGTCCAGGCCACCGTGGGCACCCTCCTCGACTACCAGTTCGGTACGATGATCGAGATCCCGCGCGCCGCCCTGACCGCCGACCGCATGGCCCGCGAGGCCCAGTTCTTCAGCTTCGGCACGAACGACCTCACCCAAATGACGTTCGGCTTCAGCCGCGACGACATCGGCACCTTCATGGGTGACTACCTCGGCAACAAGATCCTCGACGCCGATCCGTTCCAGACCATCGACACCAAGGCCGTCGGCCAGCTGGTGAAGATCGGCGTGGACAAGGGCCGTTCCTTCCGCCAGGGCCTGATGTGCGGCATCTGCGGCGAGCACGGCGGCGATCCGAAGTCCATCGAGTTCTTCAACACGATCGGCATCGACTACGTCTCCTGCTCCCCGTTCCGCGTTCCCATCGCCCGTCTCGCCGCCGCCCAGGCCGAGATCAAGCAGAACCCGAACGCGTAAGCGAAACGCAACACGCAATCAAAAGCCAGCCTCTTGATGGGGCTGGCTTTTTTCATGAGCAAAAATGGCCTGATTTGCTCATGAGGGGGTCCTCGGCGAAAAAGAAAAGTGCAAAATCTTGCGTTTTACACTTTTGCCGGGCAAAAAAACGAAAAAAAGTGTGAAAAGGCTGTTTTCACACTTATTCAACAGGGCCGGAGTACGTTTACAACTGTTCAACATTGATTGCGTATGCCTCCGGGTCAAACGAGAACAAGCAGTGGTAGGCCGTGCTGACGACCTTGAAGCCGGACAACCCTGCCTCATATCCATAAAGCAGGAACAATGCAATGTCGGTGGGCGCCATGAGGGGGCAGAAGATACGCTTCGGCCAGGATACTGTCGTTCGCGGCTCTCAGCTCCTCTGCATCGGGCAGTGGCTCCGATTCCTGGGCGAACGCGGAGGGCATGATGAAGAGCCAAAGCAGGAGGAAAAATACAAATCGTTTCATGGCTAAGTGGTCATTCGTCCGTGATGATCACTTCCTTTTCCGCCACGGTCTGCCTCTCTCCTTCGTCCGAGGTGATGGTGACCCGGCGCTTGTTCCACCACTGCGTGGTCCATCCGGTGGCCAGGTCGACTTCCGTCGCCGAGAACTGCTCCATCGTCGCCTGCATATGGGATTCCGCGATTCCTGCGTCAATTTCCTTCCCGACATCTTCCGGCGAGACGCCCTCCGGAATGATGCTCGTGGTCATGCTGAGCACGGATTCCCGAAGGAAAGGCAGCATGGCCTCGTTGTCGACTTGGAAATAGGAACGGATCACCACGCTCGTCGAGTCGGACAGTTCTTCGTCCACCCAGAAATGCATGTCCACCTGGATGGTTCCCGTGGTGTTCGGGAACGGGTTATGGAGTTCCTGCTTGACGGTGTACTCATCTTTGAGGCTCAGCCGGGTGCCGTGGTAGAAAAGCAGGGGAAGGACATCGTCCAGGCAGGCCATGGTGATGGTCTCGGGACGGCACAGCTGCTCCGTATAGGTGTCGATCAGCCCTTCCCGGGTCAGGCCCAGTTCCTTCAGGGCCTTCTTGTCCTGCCGGGCCAGGGCGGCATCGACCGAAAGCGGAATCGTCTGTTTCAGCGCCTCGGTCAATTCTTCCACATTGACAAGACCCTGCACCGTGCCGAACTCATTGGTCTGGGTCTTGATCACGATCCCTTCGGCGACCTTGCCGAAGACATCGGCCCCGACACCCAGGCTCATATTGGAATTGAACACATCCTTATAGGAGGTCTGGAGCACATAGGAGTGCTCCGTCGCATCGATGACATCGAAAATCCGGGTCTCCGAGGACGCCTGCGTCGTCTTTTCGTTTCCGTCCTTGTCGATCGTGACCGTCGTACTCTTGCATTCATAGACGGCCCGGTCGCCTTTCTGCCAATAGGCGCACACCTGGACGGTAGAATCGGGCATCATCTGGCCGAAAGCCAGGAAAGGAAGGAACGCGGACAAGACCGCGAAAAGGAAGCGTTTCATCTGCATCGTGAAAAGGCTAATAGTATCCGTCATAGGGTATTCTCCCCCGGTAATGGACCCGAAGCATGCGACCGTCCGTCAAAGAAATCGCCATGTCGATCTTGCCGTCATCATTCATGGCTCCCGTGGTACTGTTTTTCACGGTTCCTGCGGTATAGTTCTGTATCCTGACGGCCGAAACCCGTTCGCATCCTCCTTGATATACGCCTTGTTCAAGGGGGATCACCAAGGGAGCATCCTGCTTCAAAACACTTCCGTCGATAACGATCGTATCGATGAACTGACCCGGCTTTGAATATGTAATACCGGTGTGGCGAAATCCGAGAATGGTCACGACAGAAGTCGCCTCTTCCCACAGTGGACCCTTTTCATAACCATACTCGTACATATGGCATCGATGGGAAGAACCTTTACTGGGCTGTGCAATACCTCCTCCCATGAAAGTGGAACCAATGGGGACGACACATCTCCCGTTCAGATAGACACCGCTCGACTCAAGCTTATCACTGGTATATTTTCCACACGCCATCACCAGGACGGCCAGGGCGGCAAGAATGAGGATTCGTTTCATAAGGCAATCAGAACTGATAGGCGAAGCTGACATACGGGAGGGTAATCTCTTTCGGCCAATAAGGTATACAACCGGAATTCTTTCCTTCGTAATAGTTCAAACGGCTCCAGTCCAGTCCGGCGGAAAGGGCGAAACGGCGGCCGAAAACGACGCCGACGGCCGGCCGGAGAAAGGTTCCCCACTCATATTTATTATTGATTTTCTCGGCCAGATTACATGGACTTCCCAGCTTGAAATCGACGAAGATTCCCATGGACTTCATAAGGAATGTCTTCCGGACATCCAGGAAAAGCTTCACCATCATGTCTCCTTCATACGGGTATTTTTCGGCGTCGGGATTCTCAAAAACCCTGGCATACAAACCCGACTCGAAGGCTCCTCCGAGTCCCACGAACCAACCCCTTCCCAGGCAGTAGCCCTGCGTGGTGGACAGGGTGGCATAGGGATATGACTTGACCAGACACCCCAACTCGACATTCCCGGCGTACCCCCTGTCATAAAACGGGAGCTTGTCCTGGGCCGGCATGGAAACGGCAGTCAAAATGCATACGACAAATATCAGGACCTGTTTCATAGCGTTAACTACTTACAACACAAATATAAAACTTTTCAATAGAATCCCCATGTCCGCCGATTCTTGCATCGCGGAGAAAAGATAAATGAATACCTTGTGACCTACTAATGTTCCTGCTCAGAACCGATAGGGTTCTTCGTCCCGGATCAGATGGAGGCCTTTCCTGAAAACGAAGGTGAAGGATTCTATGCCGGTGCCGATGGAGCAGGAATAGTTGAACGTGTATTCCTTCCCTTCTTTCAGGCCGGTGACGACGGAGGACATTTCTTCCACCCGGCACATGCAGTTCGCGGTCGGGCCATCCTTTTCATAGACCCTGTAGTTGATGACGCTCCCCTTGACAGAAGACTCGCAGGCGATTCCGTTGAGCTTGATGGAGCAGTTCATCGTCGCATTCGTGCGGGTGACGCGCAGGTTGCCGTCTTCGTATTTCAAGATAAGCAGGGAGACGTCCGACTGACTTAATCCGGCCCTGGTCCCGGCATCGGTAGCGCACCCAGTATGGACGAACTCATCGGTTTTGGGCAGGAGGGATTTGTAGCATCCCGCCCAGAGGGGCAGGACAAGCAGGAGGAGCAAGAGCTTTTTCATGTTGTCCATTATGTAGCTTTCAATGATTCCAGAACTTTCCAGGCATACAACGTCATTGTTCTTCTACAAAGATAGACCGTTCAACCGATTTCTGCAATATATACACACGAACCTCCCGAATACATCCCGCACGTCCGGTTTATTTTTTCAATTTTATGGGAAAATAAGTGCAGAGCCACCCTGATTTGCACTTATGTCGGGCCAAAAATGAAAAATAAGTGCGGAAACGGGGGTTTCTGCACTTATTCTGAGGGGTTGGCCGTATGGGGTCCGCATAGGGACCGCTAAGGGGCCGGGAGGAGACTAGTACCGGTTCAGCGGACGGCCGGCGGTCATCATATGGACCTTGCGGACGACGTCGTCGAGGACCTTGCCATGCGCGGCGCGTTCGGCGAGCTGCTCCTCGGTGGGTTCCTTGGCCGTGAGGGCGGCGAAGTGCTCGTTGGAGGAGGCGAGGACGGTGTCGATGAGCTCGACGATGTCCAGCATGTCCTTCTCCACGAAGCCGCGGGAGGTGATGGCCGGGGTGCCGATACGCAGGCCGCTGGTCTGGAACGGGCTGCGGCTGTCGAACGGGACCATGTTCTTGTTCACGGTGATGTCGGCCTTGACGAGCTGGTTCTCCGCGAGACGGCCGGTCAGGTCCGGGAACTTGGTGCGGAGGTCGATGAGCATCAGGTGGTTGTCGGTACCGCCAGAGATGATCTTGTAGCCCCGGCGGACGAATTCGGCGCACATGGCGGCGGCGTTGGCGATGACCTGCTTCTGGTAGGAGACATATTCCGGCTGGGCGGCCTCATAGAAGGCCACGGCCTTGGCGGCGATCACGTGCTCGAGCGGTCCGCCCTGGATGCCCGGGAACACGCTGGAGTTCAGGATGGCGCTCATCTTCTTGATCTCGCCCTTCGGGGTGGTGAGGCCCCACGGATTGTCGAAGTCCTTGCCCATCAGGATGATGCCGCCGCGCGGTCCGCGGAGGGTCTTGTGGGTGGTGGAGGTGACGATGTGCGCATATTTGACCGGGTTCTTCAGGAGACCGGCGGCGATGAGGCCGGCGGTATGGGCCATGTCGATCCAGAGGATGGCGCCCACTTCGTCGGCGATCTTCCGCATCCGCTCGTAGTCCCACTCGCGGGAGTAGGCGGAGGCGCCGCCGATGATCATCTTGGGCTTGCACTCGAGGGCCTTACGCTCCATCTCGTCATAGTCCACGCGGCCGGTTTCCGGGTTCAGACCGTAAGCCACCGGCTTGTACAGGATGCCGGAGGCATTCACGGGAGAGCCGTGGGTGAGGTGGCCGCCCATGGAGAGGTCCAGGCCCATGAAGACGTCGCCGGGACGCAGGCAGGCCATCGTGACGGCCATGTTCGCCTGGGCGCCGGAGTGCGGCTGGACATTGGCATATTCCGCATCGTAGAGCTTGCAGAGACGGTCGATGGCGATCTGCTCGATCTGGTCCACCACTTCGCAGCCGCCGTAGTAGCGCTTGCCGGGATAACCCTCGGCGTACTTGTTGGTGCAGACGGAGCCCATCGCGGCCATGACCTGGTCGGAGACATAGTTCTCGGAGGCAATGAGTTCGAGGCCGGAAGACTGGCGCTCTTTTTCTTTCTTGATAAGGTCGAAGACCTGGAGATCCTGTTTCATACAGTTGCTTTAGTTAGAAACACAAAGATAAACCTTTTTTTCTTAACTTTGTGGACATGAGCGACAGAAAATTGCTGAACATCGAACTGGGCCGTGTCACCCCCGCCGAGTACAAGGAACTTCCCCCCTCGGGCCTCGTCGTGGTCCTGGACAACATCCGCAGCGCGCACAACGTCGGCTCCGCCTTCCGGACCGCCGACGCCTTCGGCATCGACCGGGTCCTCCTGTGCGGCATTTCCGCCGTCCCGCCCTCCGCGGAGATCCGTAAGTCGGCCCTCGGCGCCGAGGATGCCGTCCCGTGGCAGCATTTCGACGACACGATGGACGCCGTCGCCGCCCTGCGGGCCGAAGGCTACACGCTGGTGGCGGTGGAGCAGACGGTCCATTCGCAGAAACTCGGCGCGGACTTCTCCCGCGAACCCGGCCGCAAGTACGCCCTCGTCTTCGGCAACGAAGTCTACGGCGTCAGGCAGGATGTGGTCGACGCCTGCGACCTGTCCCTGGAAATCCCCCAGTACGGTACCAAGCATTCGTTGAACGTCTCTGTCTCCGTCGGCGTCGTCCTTTGGGAGATGGTGCGCTGATTATCAGTATTTTCAACGGATTTATTATCTTTGTGTCTGTGGAAGGTCCCCGCTCCATCTCCCAGACCATCAAGCCATGAAAAAGCTTCTCCTCCTCCTGAGCGTCACGCTCTGCCTGAACGGCCTCGCCGGCGGCGTCAAGGCCGGCCCGTGGGTGTCCGAGGCCCGGACGGACCGGGTCACCATCCTCTGGACCAGCGACGTGCCGGGGATGGCTTATGTCGAACTCGCCGACGGCTCGAAGGTTTGGGAAACCTATGCAGGCCGGCGCGTCTTCCACCGCCTGCACAGCGTCCGTATCGACGGGCTCCAGCCCGGGTCGATCCTCCGCTACCGCGTGTGCGGGCAGGAACTCGTGGACGATTCCAATGCGCGGAATCCTCAGTTCGGGGACTTCTACGAAGGGGAATGGCACACCGTCCGCACCTTCGACCCGAAGGATTCCGAGTGTCGATTCTCGGTGTTCAATGACATCCACATGCGGACGGCCTGGTACGAATCCCTCGCCGCGCAGGTGGATTCCGCATCGACCGATTTCCTGTTCCTGAACGGCGATATCACGTCGGCCGGAAACTATGTGCTGGACACCTTGGTTCATTATGCCATCGAGCCGCTGGGAGACCTTCCTGCCGGGATTCCGCTCCTGTTCGGGCGCGGCAACCACGAGGGCCGCGGCAACAACGTGGAACTTTTCGCCGATGTCTACCCGAACTCCGATCCGGCGCCCTTCTACTATACTTTCCGCCAGGGTCCCGTCGCCTTCATCGTGTTCGACGCGGGCGAGACCGGCCAGAGCCGGTCGGTCCTGTACAGCGGCAAGGATGTGTACGAGGACTATCTGAACGAGCAGATCGAATGGGCCCGGAAAGCCATGCGGGAGCCCCTGTTCCGAAAGGCGCCCGTCAAAGTTTGCCTGCTGCATGTGCCCATGATCGACCATCCCGACAAGAATGACTACCTCCTCCAGCGCTGGCTGAACGTGCACATGGTGCCCATGCTGAACAAGGCGGGCGTGGACCTGATGATCGGCGCGGACCTGCACACCGCGATGTGGTGCGAGCCCGGGACCATGAACAACGATTTCCCCATCATCGTGAACAACGAGGCCCGCCGCCTGGATGTCACCTATTCCCACGGCTACATCACCCTCCGCTCCTTCCATCCGAGCGGAAAGCTGGAGGTCGAAAAGACGATTAAACCCTGACCTTATGGATAATGCAGTGATTACCGCGCTCGTCCAGCGCAGAAGCGTCCGCGCATACATGCCGGAGCAGATTACCGACGACGAACTCAAGACCGTCCTCGAGGCCGGCACCTGGGCCCCGACGGGCATGGGACGCCAGGACCCCTGGATCGTGGCCGTGCAGAACCCGGAACTCCTGAAGAAGCTCTCCCGGATGAACGCCGCCTTCCTGGGCGTAGACTCCGACCCCTTCTACGGCGCACCGACCTATGTGCTGGTGTTCGGTTCCGACCCGGCTGTCTGGAAGAACTCCGTCCAAGACGGCTCCCTCGTCCTGGGCAATATGATGAATGCCGCCCATGCCATCGGCCTGGGCTCCTGCTGGATCAACCGCGAACGCGAGATGTTCGCCACCGAGGAAGGTAAGTCCTTGATGAAGGAATTCGGCCTCCCCGACGGTCTCATCGGCATCGGCGCCCTCGCCCTTGGCTATCCCACCGCCGCTCCCCGCGACCCGAAACCCCGCAAGGAGAACTATTACAGGATCGTGAAATAAGGTCGCGGCCTAGTTGCCGTTGCTGCCGATGGTATTGATGATAATCACGCCGTTGGAGCCCCGCATGCCGTAGATGGCGGAAGAACCGTCCTTGATGACATCCACGGACTTGACATCCGCCGGATTGATGCTGGAGAGGTCCGTCGTTTCGACCCCGTCCACCAGGATGAGCGGGTCGGTGGCGTCGGAGTTCGTGCCGATACCGCGGATGATGATCCGGTTGTCCGAGCTGACCATCACACCGGGGACGCGGCCCCGCAGGTAGTCATACATGTTGCTGTAGGTCTGGGCATCGGTCTTCTTGACCTTGAGGTTGGAAACGGAGGTCGTCACGTGGTCCTTGTCCTGGGTTCCGTAGCCGATGTCGATGGCATCTTGGGAGGACACGTGGGAGGAAGCGCCGCAACCCGCCAGCAGGGCGGTCACGAAGCAGAGGGTGAGCATCTTTTTCATATCGTTCGTTTTAAATCCTTTCTATGTCTTGGGTCGCGATCCAGCCGCGGCGGCCGTCTGCGAGTTCGATGTCCGTGAAACCGGAAACTTCGTCCAGCACCTTCACCTTCGTCCCCTCGTGCAGGATGAACAGGGACTTGGCGGCATCGCCGGAGGGCGAGCTGGTGACCGAAGTCACGGGACGCATGACGATGGCGGCGTCATGGCGTTCGGCGGCGGCCTTCTGGCTGTGGGCGAAGCCCCAGGCCGCCAGGGCCAGGAGCAGCGCCGCGATGCCGGTGAAGAAGCCGGTCCGGCGGGCGCCGGCGGACGGTCCCAGCAGGAAGAGCAGGAACAGGCCCAGCGCCAGAGCCAGCAGGAACAGCGACAATCCCGCCCACGCATTGGACGGAAGCAGGTAATTGACCTTCCGAATCCAGGTCTTGAGGATGAATTCAGGAACCTCGTCAATGCGGTCCTGCGTCAGGTTCCGCGCGAATTCCAGGTTGTAGCGGATGTCGGCGTCGGACGGGTCCAGGCGGAGGGCGCGCTCATAGAAGAGGATGGCTTTCGCGATCTCCCCTCCCTTGTAATACGCGTTGCCCAGGTTGAAATAAAGTTCCTTGGAGCGGAGTCCCGTGGCGGCGACGTCCGACCAGTCCTGCGCGGCCTGGCCCCAGTCGCCGGCCGAATAGGCCTGGACACCCGCCTGGAACAGGGAATCGGGATAGCTTTCAGCGGCCTGCGCGCCCAGCGGGAGCACCAGCAGGAGAGCCAGCAAGGTCGCGGCCGGCGCCGCGGAAACACCTTTCTTCATGGATGCGTCGATGGCAGTGATGACAGAAATGGCCTGCTGGTAATGGGCGTTCATGGCCTCGTGTCCCGAATCCGGGGCATAGCGGGCGTATTCGCAGGCATCGAGCAGGTCGGTGAAGGCCGTGACCGTCTCAGGGGCGACGCCCCGGGCGGACAGGGCCGCGGCGATGTTGTCCTTGTTCTGGTCGGCCACATCCATCGTCAGTTTGTCGGCCACGAAGCCCACGAGGGCCCGATGGAGCTCCTCATAGAAGGCCGTATAGAGGTTCTTGCCCAGGAAGTCCCCGGCCAGCTTCAGGCGCTTGAGGGCCTCGCGGGTGGCCTTGCGGTTGCGGCTGCCGGCCACGTCGGCGCGGCGGGCCGCCAGCTTCCGCAGCGACAGCCACACAGCGGCGGCACCGAGGAGCAGCAGGGCCACAAGAATCCAGTAGGCCGGTTTGCCCACGAAGAAGCCCTTGTCCTCGGACAGGGAAGTCTTGGTCTTGATGAAGCGGATGTCCTCGCCGAGGTTCTTCACGCCCTTGCGGTCCACCGTCAGCGTGCCGGCGCCGTCCGGGGCGGGCTGTGCCGCGCCGCCGGCGCCCCGCGCCACGGTCAGGCGCAGGGAGTCCGTCTGGGCCGTCGCATAGCGGCGGGACTTCACGTCATAGTAGGAGAAACGAACCGGCGGCAGGACGAAGTCCCCCGGGCTGCGCGGGATGAACGGATATTCGAAGGTCTTGGAGCCGTTGGTTCCGCCCTTGTCCGTCGCGGAAGTCGCCTTTACGTCATAGGCTTCGAAGTCCGGCGGGAAAGCGATCTTAGGGGCCTCTACCAGGGAGACATTGCCCTTGCCCGTGACCGTGACGATGAGCGATGCTGCATCGTGCGTCTTCAGGGCGTCCTTGCTCAGTTTCGCGCTCACGGAATACTCGCCCACAGCGCCGGAGAAATCGGCCGGCGCACCGCCCGGCAGGGCCGACACCTTGACGTTCACGGCCGGCGTGGACACGCGCTGGCGCTGCGTCACATAGTCGTTCTCGAAGAAATCGTCGAAGATAGAACCGGTGCGGGGCCGCTGGGTGCGGACATTCACCAGGCACACGATCTCGGACGGGTCGATGGTCAGGGTGCCCGCCTTCTGCGGGATGAGCACCCATCGGCGCAGGACGGCGGCGTTGTACATCTTGTCGCCCACCTGCTCCCGCTGGAACTCGATGCTCTGCGGCGTATCCACTTCCTGGCTCCAGAAGCCGTTGAACTTCGGGAACCGGGCATCCTCGAAGCCGGTCAGGTTCGCCCGCTGGTAGATCTTGAGGGTCGCCGTGATGGGCTCGCCCACCATGGCGTCGCGCTTGGACAGGTTCAGCCGCAGGAACAGCTCGCCGGTATCGTTCGAGGCGGACGGCCGGGCCTGCTGCTGTTCCCCGCCCTGCGCGGAACCGCCCTGCCCCTGCGTCTGGGCACCGTCGGCCCGTCCTTCCACGACCGTGACCTGGACGGACTTGGACCGGATCTGGTTCCCCTTGACGGTGGCCGTCGCCGGCGCGAAGGTGAAGGTACCGGTCTTCTTGGCCTGCAGGATGTAGGTATAGGAAGTCTGGGAGGAGCGGGTGGTCTTGCCGTTCACGATGGATACGCTGGTGGAAGTACCCTTCTGGGGCCCCCAGACGAGGGTGAAATCATCGCTGGGAGTCCACTGGAAGTCGGAGGGGGCATGCTCGCCCTCGACGACGAAGACGACGTTGAACCGCTCCGAGAGTTCCACGATATTGTGCACGTCCACCCGGATGGTCGACTGGGCCCATCCGGTGAAAGCCACCCACAGCGCCACGAAGGCTGCAATCCATCTTTTCATAACGCGACTACCAATTCTTCTCTTTCTGGCGGGACTTCAGCACGGCCGCCTTTTCCTTGTTCACCTTGTCCTGGGTCTCCTT
>Ga0247611_10001187_pt1 | contig 47505 bp, 42 predicted proteins | sample 177DNAGHGhighgp2_FD_192422 | JGI IMG/M metagenome (GOLD analysis project Ga0247611, IMG submission 192422) | Sheep rumen microbial communities from Palmerston North, Manawatu-Wanganui, New Zealand - 1770 DNA GHGhigh gp2 | ecosystem: Host-associated > Mammals > Digestive system > Stomach > Rumen... | reverse complement strand
GGGTGAATAGCCCGTCTGGCGGTAGATCTCAATCACTTGATCGTAATATTTCTCCCTTTTCTCTGTTTGATAAACTAACATTGTTAACTCTTTGTTTAGGAGTCAACTTTTTTCAGTTAAAGACACTTTGACTGATCCGAACTTTTTGTAACTTTATAGAAATATGAAGTGCTCATGAAGTTGTTCGAAAACATGACTCAAGCTCGACCGTTCATCAAATGGGTAGTAGGGAAGACCCAGTTACTGGATGAGGTTCGCAAATCGCTTCCTCTCGATTTCGCGTCCCGCCAGCACATTACATATGTGGATCCGTTTGTTGGTGGTGGCGCCGTTATGTTCTGGATTCTTCAGGCATACCCCAACATTGAGAGAGCTGTAATCAACGAATCAATTAAAAGAAGAAAGGCCATTTTCGTGAGGTTACGAAAATGGTCCAAACGTTTTTGAAAGGCCGATTTATTTCTTCTTAGGAAGTTTTGAGGTGGTTTTCTCAATCTTCTTTTCCTCAGAAGCAACACGACGCTCCAACTTCTTGACATCCTCTGCCGGTGGCAATTCTTCGGGGCGAATTCCTCGCTTGCCAAGCATTTCACGCACGCTTTGATTGTTTTGCATGTGCTCTTGAGTGATGGCAGTCTCTCCAAAGAGATTCTTTCCCTCGACATTGTAATTAGTCATCTCGGTAGCAAGGTTCTTGGCGGCAATGGTAAGGGTAGGGAGAAAATCGGCAAGGTGCCGGTTCTTTCCTTCGGCAACAGCACCGGGGAATGCGCGATGCACAACTATTGCCTGAGCAACACCCTGAAGTGCGCGGCGTTTATGCTCATTGCCGATGACGAGGACAGGGACCACGCCAATCGCCAGAAAGCCCTGGACCTGGCCGTGCAGTGGCGCGAGGCCGGTTATCACGTCATCTCGATGCGGGACGACTTCAAGACCATCTACGGCTTCAACGTCAGGAAAGTTCCGTTCTCCTTCTAGCTTTTATTTTCCGGTGTACGTCCCTTCGAAGAGGATCGTCCCGGAAGAGGCCTCTCCAATCAGGAACACAAACGGGTGGTCGGCGTAGAAGTTCACACGCTTGGGCTCCACGCCGGGACCCGGCGAAGTTGCGCCCTCCATCTCCACGACGGTGACGGCAGCGGCTTCCGTGCCCCATTCGTCCACGGCGATCCGGGCTTTCTGGATTACCTTGCCGATCCAGTAGTCGTAGTGCTGCTCCTTGGGCTGGAACATCAGGCCGAATTCTGCATCGCCCTGCACGAAGGGCTTCTTCACACCCAGCGCATTCAGGGCGCCGCTTAGCTCGAATTTGTTTTCGACCTCGAACTTCGGGAGCTTCACGTATACGTCGGCGTCGGTCTTGAGGCTGGCCAGGATATCCTTCCAGGCAATGCCGGGCAGCTTTTTAACCAAGTCGTCCAGCTTATTCTGGTCGGGGAGAAGGATATACATAAAATAGTTCCCGTTCGCATACGGGAGGGCCAGGACCTTATACCCGTCCATCTGGGCATAGCGGTGGCGCCGCATATTGTTCATCATTTTGACCTGCTTGGTGCTGCCGTCCGAAAGGGTGAACTTCTCGTCCTGGCTGGCATAGTCGCGGAACATCGGATCGTAGCCCGTTCCGGCCCATTTTGCCTTGAAATACAGGGCGTTCATCAGGTACGCAACAGCATTGTCCGAAATCTCCGAGGGCTCCAGCACCTTGTCGATGAAACCGTTGGTGCTGCGCTTTGCCCAGTCGTTGATGGTAGCCGCCACCTGTGCGGGATCCGAGAAATCCATATTGGATACGGCGGCATAGTAGTTCTCCTGAACGGTCTTCTGAAAACTGGGCAGCAGCGGGAACTGGTCGTTCACCAGAAGGGCGTCCGTGAGCTTGAGGGTGACATCCAAGTCTACGGCCGGAAGCTGCTCCAGCATCGTTTTGCAGTATGCGTTGAGCGCGTTGATGCCATCGGCCCCATATCCCAGGAAGTCGACGATCTGCCGGAGCGTTTCCCCGCTTGCCCCGTTGGCGGTCATCGCCAGGGCGTACTGCAGGCTGAGGGGCGACAGGATAAGGTTGTTCCCGTCATACATCTTGTCCAGGAAACGGAATGCCATTGTGTTGCCGGCCTGCACGTATCCCTGCTGCGTGGCGTTCAGGGACACCTTCGTAATCTGCTCCGTGGGAACAGGCGAAGAAATGCAAATGGGATCTTTCACCGCCACGGAAAGAGCCGTGCACGACACGAGGGATGCTGCGGCGGCTACTGTGCAAAGGAAGGAAGGTTTCTTCATAGGTCGATGTGTTACGGATTATCTGGTTCCGTATCTATTAGATGCAAGAATAATGCTTATTCGTTACATCCTTATGACAAATCTGTACAATATTTTGGCTATGATGCAGTCACTTTCTGGTATGGTGCAGGTCCTCCCTCTGGCTGGCGCAGGCTTCATTTTAAGGCCGGGACCTGCGCCACTGGAACGCACTGGGAGGCCGAAATGCGGCGCAGGCTCCGACAACATTTTGGGACCTGCGCCGTTTATGCCTGGAACCTGCGCCATCGGGATGCCTCCGGAAGCCATTTCCGCGAAAAACCCTACACAATCAACTTCACCCGGAACCCACCGAACGTGGGTTCCGGGTGAAACTGATTATTTAAAGCTGAGACGCCCTCCCTTCTTGAGGGTGGCGATATCCAGTGAGCGGCCGGGAACTTCCTGGCCGTTCACGCGTATATGGTCATAGACCGGGCCGGGGCCGGAAGCCGTAATGGTAAGCTTCTTCCCGTCGGGGAAGGCAACTTCGGCCTTGGGGAAGAGGGGTGCGCCCGTGGCGTACTGGCCGCTGGCCGGGCATACGGGATAGAAGCCCAGGGCCGAAAAAACGTACCAGGCACTGGTCTGTCCGTTGTCTTCGTCCCCGCAGTAGCCGTCGGGCGAAGCGCTGTACAGGCGTTCCATGGTTTCGCGGATGTGCTCCTGGCCCTTCCAGGGAGAAGGAGACCAGTCGTACAGATACAGCATGTGCTGGGCCGGCTGGTTGCCGTGGGCGTAATTTCCCATATCGGCCACCTGCATCTCGGTGATCTCGTGGATGCGATAGCCGTAATAGCTGTCGTCGTAAATAGGCGGGACCTTGAAGACGGAGTCCAGCATCTGTTCGAAGGACTGGGCGCCTCCCATGGCATCCACCAGGCCGGGGACATCGTGGAACACGCTCCAGGTGTAGTGCCAGGCGTTGCCCTCGGTGAAGGCGTCGCCCCACTTATAGGGGCTGAAAGGTTCCTGGAAGCTGCCGTCGGCATTGCGGCCGCGCATCAGGCGGGATTCCGGGTCAAAGACATTGCGCCAGTTTTGGGAACGCTTCCGATAAAGGTCTATCTCTTCCTGCGGACGGTCCAGCAGGGTGGCGATGCGGGAAATGCACCAGTCGTCGTAGGCATACTCCAGGGTTCTGGCCACATTTTCCTTAATGCCCACATCGTAGGGGATGTAGCCCAGGCTGTTGTAATACTCGTGCCCCTTCCGGCCCGATGATCCCACCGTAGGGTGCTCGTGCTCCGAGGCATACACCAAAGCCCGGTGCAGCTGCTCCAGGTCCTCTCGGGAGGTAATCCCCTGCACGGCGGCATCGGCTACCACGGCGGCCGAATTGTTGCCCACCATGCAGTTCCGGTGACCCGGGGAGGCCCATTCGGGAAGGAAGTCGTTCTCCCGGGCAATGTTGGCCAGACCGGCCTGGATTTGGGCGTTCACATCGGGATAAACGAAATTCAGAAGCGGGAAAAGGGCGCGGAAAGTATCCCAGAAACCGGTATCGGTATACAGGTAGCCCGGCTCTACTTTGCCGTTGTAAGGGCTGTAATGGATGGGATTTCCCTGCGCATCCAGTTCGTAGAACTTGCGCGGGAACAGCAGACTGCGGTACAGGCAGGAGTAGAAGGTGCGGTACTGGGCGTCGGTGCCGCCCGAGACGGTTATTCTGCCAAGAACCTCATCCCAACGCTCCTGGGCGGCGGTTTTTACCTGGTCGAAGGTGCAGCCCTTCACCTCCTGCAGATTCCGGGCGGCCTGCTCGGGAGAGATGAAGGAGGAAGCTGCATATAGCGTGACCACCTGGCCGCGGCTGGTGACGAACGGTCTGTCCAGGGGGGTATCGGCCTCGATCACAAAGTAGTTGCGGAAGCCTTCCGGCACCCCGCCGTGATTCTGCACGCTGTACCCCCGGGCCACGCCGTCTTCAAATTGCACTTCCCCACCCTGGAAAGGATTGACGGCGATGCCGGAGCATGCGCTTTCCGGGAAGGTGAGGCGGATGACGGCGGCGCGTTCGGCGGGCGTTATCTCCACCCTGACGTCGTAATCGGCCAGATACACGCTATAATAATAGGGCTTGGCGACCTCGCTCTTGTGGGAGAACCAGCTGGCCAGCGGGCCGGAGACCTCCCCGGTGTAAGGCATCACGGAGAAGGCGCCGTAATCGTTAATCCAGGGCGACGGCTGATGGGTTTGCTTGAACCCGGTAATCCGGCGTTTGTCGTATTGGTAGGCCCAGCCGTCGGCTTCATTATCGGCCGTAACGGGAGTCCAGGCGTTCATTCCCCAGGGAAGGGCCGTGGCCGGATAGGTGTTTCCCGTAGAGAAAGCGTGCTCGCTCTGCGTGCCTACCAGGGTGGAAACATAGTCGGAGAGACGGGTCTCCGGGGCTTTTGCACAGGAAACCAGCAGCAGCAGGACAGGGAGGATTCGTTTCATAAAGAGAGATTAATGACGGAAAACCTGGTTGATGAGGGCCTCGAATTCCTGGAAGGCAAAGGTGTCGGAGAGATCCCGCAGGGAATTGGCCAGGCCACGGTAATGCCACTCGTGGTCCGAGGGATCCTTGGCGTGGAAGATCTTCCAGAGTTCGTCTCCCTTGACGGCATAGTCCCGTGCGATGGCGCGCATGTTGGACAGTTTGTCTCCCAGGGCCACGATCTTGGCGTCGCGGGGTGCAGCGGCCAGACGGTCTATGGCTGCCTGCTTGCGGGCGTGCCAACTGTCTTCTTCGCTCACTCCTTCTACCATCACATCACTTTCGGAAGCCACCAGATTGGCAATGCGCTCGCCGAACTCCTCCCGGATGCTCTCGATGGTAACGTCGGTGTCTTCCACGGTATCATGCAAAGCAGCCGCGGCCAGCATTTCCTGGTCCGGGGTAATGGTTGCCACAATTTCCATGGCCTCCATGGGATGCACGATATAGGGGAAGCCTTTGCCGCGGCGCTCGGTGCCCGCGTGGGCCTTGACCGCAAAGATAATAGCGCGGTCCAGCAGTTCGGTATTCAGGGGTTTGTTTGCCATATTCAGAGCTTTATCAGTTTCACAATAAGCAAAAGTACGAATTATTTTCTAAAAATTACTATCTTTGCACTCCCGTTGGAGGTGTGGCCGAGTGGTCGATGGCGGCAGTCTTGAAAACTGTTGTACGGCGACGTACCGGGGGTTCGAATCCCTCCGCCTCCGCAAAGGAAGCAAGGCAAAACTGCCCTGCTTCCTTTTTTGTTTCCCAAAAAAAAATCTTATTTTTGTAATGTATGCGTAAGTGGCTGGCTCTCATAGGGCTATTTCTTAGCTGTCTCTGGACTCAAGCCCAGACAGACACTGTACGCCTGGGCTATTCCGTCCAGGGCACCGTCGTAGACCAGGCCACCGGCAAACCCCTGGAATCCGTCCATGTCTCCATCCCCGGACGCCACCAGGCCACGGTCACCAATGCCGACGGCTTCTTCTCCCTCAAGAGTGACCGCCCCTTCCGCACGGTAGAATGCTCCTACCTGGGCTACCGCACGCGTCAGGTTCCCATTAGCGACAAACTGCGCATTCCCCTGCAGCGGGAAAGCCTCACGCTTAACGAAGCCAGCATCATCTCCGGAAATCCCCGGGCCATCGTAGAGGCGGCCGCAGAGCGCATCTGGGACACCTACTGCACCCAGCCTCAACTGCTGGAGTGCTTCTACCGGGAAACCCTGAAAAAGCGCAGCCGCTACACCTACGTGGCCGAAGCCGTGGCACGGGTGTACAAATCGGCCTATAACGGTTTCCTGAACAACGACGCCGCAGCCCTGGAAAAGAGCCGCGTGCTCATGAGCCAGCGCCGCACCGATACCCTTAGCGTAAAAACGCAGGGCGGTCCCACCATGGCCATCTCCATGGATCTGGTCAAGAACGCCGAACTTCTCTTCAACCGGGAAGAACTGGACCTTTATGGCTACGAAATGCTGCAGCCCGCCTATATCGGAGACCGCGTGCAGTTCGTCATCCGGATGTATCCCGATGCCGACGTTCCCTATGCCCTTTACAACTGCATCCTTTACATAGACCGGGAACTCCTTACCTTTACCCGCATCGAGGCTTCGCTGGACATGCGGGATTCGGCCAAGGCCACGCGTATGATGCTGGTTTCCAAGCCCTTAACACTGCGCTTCTTCCCCGAAGAATGCTCGGTAGTCCTCAACTACCGCCTGGAGAACGGGAAAACACGCCTGGAATACTGCCGTACCACCCTGCGCTTTGCCTGCGACTGGCGCAAGCGCCTTTTCCGCACGCACTATACCGCCGTTAACGAACTGGTAGTCACCGACGTTCGTCCCGAGGCCACTCCCATCCGCCGGCAGGACCGTTTCCGCAACCAGGATTTCCTGCCCGACAAAGCGCCGGAGTTCTACGACCCTGATTTCTGGACCGATTATAACATCATCGAACCCTCCGAGAGTCTGGAGCACGCCATCCGGAAGCTCCGGAAAAATTGACAGAGATGACAAGGGAAGACAAAGATACGGCCTACGACCTGGCACAGGATGTTTTCTTCGACGTCTGGACTTCCCGCAGCAAGTTCGCCCAAGTCAATTCTTTTTCCTCCTATCTTTTCCAGATGGCCCGTTTCAAGGCCTTTAACCACTTTGACCGTTCGGCGGTCAAGGCTATGAACTTTGACGGCGGTGGCGGAACGGCGATGTGGGTTTACGGCCTGGGAAACGCCGTCTACATCAAGAGCGATCTGAAGAAGTAAAATGGACCAAGTCCCAAACAAAAACTGCCGTAAGATGCCGTTTCTTCTAAAGTGCTTATAATGAACATATTGCGAGTTTTCCTCCCGGTCAAAACGCCGGGAGGAAAATTTGTAAGCCACACATTGTCAATCACTTAGCAAAAACAGGCGAATAATTAACGCAAAATGCTTACTTTTGTAAAGTAACCCAAGTCACCTATGAAAAGAATCGCAGCTTTCATCCTCCTTGTAACGTGCGCGTGGGCAGTATGCCCGGCCCAGAACGCACTCCAGAACGCAGGAACGTATTACGTGTACGACAATAGCGCCCTGCCGGAAATGACCCCGGCGCCGGAAGGCTATACACCGTTCTATATCAGCACCTTCGCCCGGCACGGGGCTCGGTACTGCACCAGTGAATACGACAATGTTTACACTTGGTTCTCGCAGGCCTCCAAAAAGAATCTCCTGACCCCGGCGGGCAAGGACTTCTTCTCCCGTTACAAGAAGTTCTACAGCAAGGCCAAATTCTGCAAAGGAAACCTGACTAACCTAGGAAAGGCCCAGCACAAGGCCATTGCGCAGCGCATGTACCAGCGCTTCCCGGCCGTGTTCGAAGGCCCCACGCACGTAGAGGCCGTGTCTACGGAATCGGCCCGGGTGATTATGAGCATGTGGTCCTGCCTGTCCAGCCTGCAGGCCCTGGACAAGGACATCGACGTCTGCGCCGATGCATCGGCCCAATACGGCTCCTGGCTGCAGCCTTCGATTACCAGCAACCCCTACTTGAACAAGAACGCCTTCCAAATCTCGAAGGAAGCTCAGGAAGCCGTCCACGCCTATTTTGAGCAAAACGTTCCCTGGCAGCAGATTGCCGCCCGCTTCTTCACGAGCAAAGACATTCTTGGAGAAGTGTTCAAGGTACAGCCGCAGAAATTCATCGACGCCCTTTATGCCGTGGTTTGCGGCACATACTGCCTGGACCAGGAGCAGGGGTGCTTTGACGACGTTTTCACGGCCGAGGAAAGCAAGGGCATCTGGAAAGCCCTGTCGGCCGACTACTTCCTCACGATGGCCCGCTACGAAGGATCCGGCAACAACCGCGCAGACTACGCGGCCTTTACGCTGGGTCAGATGATCGAAATGGCCGATAAAGACATGGCCTCTGGCAGCACCCAGTTGCGCCTTCGCTTCGGCCACGATTCCGGCATCGCCCCCCTCATGGCCATTCTGGATGCCGACGGCTGCGGACGCACGGCCAAAACCTTCGACGAAAGCCTGGAGATTTTCCCCAGCTACAAAGTGCCCATGGGCGCTACGGTGCAACTGGTCTTCTTCAAGAATCAGGAGAACGACGTACTGGTGAAAGTCCTGGTGAACGAACGGGAAGTCAGCCTGCCGCTGGAGGCCGTCAGTGGTCCCTATTATCGTTGGGCCGATTTCAAGGCCTGGTACCTTCCCATCGTCCGTGCCGCCAAGCACGACATCATCTACGGCGAGGACCTGGTTACCCTCAAGAACACCGACTGGGGCTGGCAGCCCGTCCCGGGCTCCAAGGTGGAAATCGGCAACGCAACCGTGAAAGTCTTCGACAGCTACCAGACCATCTCCCTGGCCCGGTTCCCCCTGAAGGCACACGGCATCTCCGTGGTGGAATCCGACGGTCCCGAAGCGATGATCACCAGCGAATTCGGTAAGAAAAGCAAGGCACTCGCCGCCATCAACGGCAGTTACTTCAATATGAAAACCCTGGAACCCGTCACCTACGTGAAGGACGAAGGGAAGGTGCTCTGCGTATTGACGACCGACGGCGAATACCGCAACAACGCGATGCTGCGCATCCAGGACAAGAAGGGCCGGAAGATTGACATCGCCCCCACCGATTCCCTGCGGGCTTCCTCCGACGCCAAGGGCTGGCGCGAGGCCATCGTCTCGGGTCCCCTGCTGCTGAACGAAGGCTCCGTGGTCTGCTACGAGGACGACGGTTCCCGCAACTACGCGGGCTTCTATGCCCGCCGTCATCCCCGCACCCTGATGGGTTACACCGCCGACGGCTGGATGTACTTTATGGTGGTGGACGGCCGGTTCCCCCAGGGCATCGGAATGAGTATATCGGAACTGCAGGTCCTGTGCGAATCCCTGGGCCTGTACGAAGCCATCAACCTGGACGGCGGCGGTTCCTCCACGCTGTGGAACCGCGAAACAGGCGTGGTGAACCATCCCTATGACAATCAGCAATTTGATCACGAAGGCGAACGCACCGTTCCCAACGTCATCATCGTAAAATAGTAAAAAATATTTTGCAGATTCGGGAAAAGATGCTACCTTTGCATTCCCCGAATACAGGGGCGTAGCTCAGCTGGTTTAGAGCGCTTCAGTCACATTGAAGAGGTCATCGGTTCGAATCCGATCGTCCCTACTCCCAAGGACAAGTCGAAAGATTTGTCCTTTTTTTGTATCTTTGCATAAATGTAACGAACCATGTCCGCAGAAATTCTCAGACCTTTATTTGAATCATACACCGGGCAGCAGCTCACGCAAATCACAGAGCTTCCGGCATCGGGCAGCAACCGCCGCTATTTCCGCCTTCAGGGCGGCAATATTTCCCTCATCGGCGCCATCGGCACTAACCTTCAGGAGAACCACAGTTTCATCTACCTGGCCAAGCATTTCCGGGAGAAGGGACTGCGCGTGCCTGCCGTGCTGGCGGTGAGCGAGGACGGCAGTGCCTACATTCAGGAAGACCTGGGAGACCAGATTCTCTTCGGCATGGTGGCACAGGGCCGCGAAAGCGGACTGTACAGCGACATGGAGACGAACCTGCTGCGCCGCACCATCGAACAGCTGCCCCGGCTGCAGTTCCTGGGCGCCAAGGGCCTGGACTGGAAAAACTGCTACCCGCAGGAGTCCTTCGACGCCCGCATGATCGACTTCGACCTTAACTACTTCAAATACTGCTTCCTCAAGGCCACCGGCCTGGAGTTCAACGAGATTCAGTTGCAGGAAGACTTCGAGAAGTTCAAGGCAGATCTACTGCAGGACGACGACAACACCTTCCTGTACCGGGACTTCCAGGCGCGCAACGTCATGATCAAGGACGGCGAACCCTGGTTCATCGATTTCCAGGGCGGCCGCCGCGGTCCCATCTATTACGATGTAGCCTCCTTTATCTGGCAGGCCCGTTCCCGCTTCCCCGAAGACCTGAAACAGGACCTCATCCGCTGCTATCTGCGCGCCCTGCAGCAGTTCAAGCAGGTAGATGAAGAAGAGTTCCGCAGCCGCCTGCGCCTGTTCGTCCTGTTCCGCACCCTGCAGGTGCTGGGCGCCTACGGTTTCCGCGGATACTTCGAAAAGAAACCACATTTCCTAGCCAGCGTTCCGTTTGCCCTGAGCAACCTGCGCAAGCTGCTGGAAATCCCCTTCACCGACTATCCTTACCTGAATTCCGTGCTGGAGAAACTGGCTTCCATGCCCGAACTCAACGAAATTCCCCAGGACAACCGCCTGTCGGTGCACATCTACAGCTTCGCTTATAAGAAAGGTATTCCGGCCGATAAAACCGGTAACGGCGGCGGCTACGTCTTCGACTGCCGCAGCGTCAACAACCCCGGCAAGTACGAATACTACCGTCAGTTCAACGGAACCGACCCCGAGGTTATCAAGTTCCTGGAAGACGACGGAGAGGTCTTCACCTTCCTGGACAGCGTGTACAAGCTGGTCGACGCCCACGCCAAGCGCTTCATCGAACGCAAGTTCACCAATCTGCAGGTCTGCTTCGGCTGCACCGGCGGCCAGCACCGCTCGGTGTACTGCGCAGAGCACCTGGCCAAGCACCTGATGGACAAGTTCGACATCAAGGTCACGGTCACCCACCGCGAGCTCAATATCGAGAAAATGCTCTAGGCCCATGAAAGCGATGGTCTTCGCTGCAGGTCTGGGCACCCGCCTTCGCCCCATTACCGACAGCCTCCCCAAGGCGCTGGTCCCCGTGTGCGGGGAGCCGCTGCTGTACCATACGCTGCACAAGCTCAAATCGGCCGGATATACCGATATTGTGGTAAACATCCACCATTTCCCGCAGATGATCCGGGAATACCTCCAGACCCACGACTTCGGCCTGGATGTGAGCATTTCCGACGAATCGGACCGCCTGCTGGAAACCGGCGGCGGCATCCTGCACGCCCGCAACCTGCTCCTGCCTTTGGACGAGCCCTTCCTGGTGCACAACGTAGACATCGTCTCCAACCTGGACATCGCCTGGTTCCGCGCACAGATGCGCCCTGACGCCCTGGCTACCCTGCTGGTGAGCGAGCGGAAGACCCAGCGCTACCTGCTGTTCAACGAAGAGATGCGGCTGGTGGGTTGGACGAACATCGGCACCGGGGAAGTCCGTTCCCCCTACAAAGACCTGGACCCTGCCCGATGCCGGAAATTTGCCTTCGCGGGCATCCACAACATTTCCCCCGCCATTTTCCAGGCCTTCGAAGCGCTGAACATGCCCGAGCGCTTCCCCATCATGGATTTCTACCTGGACGCCTGCGCCAGCTATCCCATTTACGGCGCCGCGGCCCAGGATCTCCAGTTAGTTGACGTGGGGAAACTGGAAACCCTCCCCGAAGCGGAGAGGGTTTGCCAAAGTATCCTTTTATAAATCTTAGAACTGAAGGCTCAGTCCAAGACCGTTCTGCTGAACACCCATGCTTAGCTGGGGAGATTTGGCAGTAAAGCCGTGTCGGGTATTGTAGTCGGCGATGGCCTTGTTAATCCTGTTCAGACCCACAAAGTGAAGGGGAAGGCCCACCAGGAAAATGGCACCGCAGGTGATGTACACGGGGGCATCGGCCTTTTTGTTTACGCGCTTGTCACCCAGGATGAGGGAGGACGTGAGCCAGCCGGCGGCAAAGCCTGCCGATCCTCCCATCAGGATATCACCGATAGTGGAGATGGTGTCACCGCTCTTGTAAAGGGATTCGGCCTCCGGGGAAAGATACAGATAAGTGGAATTCTTGGCGATATTCATTCCGTTGATGGAGAGTTTTCCGCTGCGACGGTCCAGAGTCATGACGCCCTCCGGAAGATTCTGTGCCACCTGGGCATAAGAAACCACTGCGACTAAGGCAAGTACGATGGAAACAATGATACGTTTCATGAAATAATTGTTAAGTGAATAGTTTTGTACGAAGTTAGCGCTAGTCCTTTGCGAAGAACTTCCAGTGGAAGAGGAAGAGATAGATGGCGCCGCAGGTGACGCAGCTGTCGGCGAAGTTGAATACGGGCTCGAAGAAGATGTGACCGCCCAGGCCGGGAATCCAGTCGGGCCAGGTCCAGAGCGGGAAGTAGAACATGTCTACCACCTTGCCCTGCATGATGGGGGCGTAGGAGCCCAGGGTAGCTACCGTATCGTAGGTAGATTCACTGAAAATCTGGCCGTAGCACAGGCAATCAACGATATTGCCGAAGGCGCCGGCCGTAATGAGCGTAAGGCCGACAAGAACACCCGTGGGCACGCCGCCGCGCTTGAGCAGCTTGGCAATCCACCAGCACAGTACGCCGAAGAGAACCAGGCGGAAGAGGGTGAGCAGATACTTGCCGATAACACCCCCGAACGCCATGCCGAAAGCCATTCCCTTGTTCTCTACAAAGAGCAGCTGGAACCAGTTGCCCAGCACGGGAATACTTTCTCCCAGCGTCATGTGCGTTTTGACCAGGATCTTGATGACCTGGTCTGCGACTACCAGCAAAATGCCTAATATCAGGAGGAACCTGCCCCGGTTTTTCATGACAGGCTACTACTTTTTGCCGGTTTTCTCCAGAATGGCCTTGCCCTCCACGGTAGTGGTGGCGTGCGGAACCAGACGCAGACGCTCCTTGGGGATGAGCTTGCCGGTTACGCGGCAAATGCCGTAAGTCTTGTTTTCGATGCGAACCAGGGCAGCTTCCAGGTTCTGGATAAACTTGTACTGACGCTGGGCCAAGGCGCCGGCTTCTTCCTTGGAAAGCTGGAAAGCGCCGTCGTCTTCCACCGTCTTGAACGTAGGAGCGGTATCCAGAATGTCGTTGCCGCCGGCATGGGTCATGGCTTCGCGCAGGGTATTGTACTCGGCGCGGGCCTTGTCCAACATCTCGTTGATAATGACGCGGAACTCTTCCAGTTCTTCGTCAGAATAGCGGGTTTTGTTGTTCTCTTCCATATTAAGTTATCGTTTTACGGTTAGCTTGATGGTACCTTCGGTCCACTCTACCTCGGCGGCATCGGCGGGGGCGTTCCCAGCCGGCTCCAGGCCGATGGAGAGGGACAGAGTCTGGGCCTTCACATATTCCCCGAAGGCCGATAGGGAATCGGCGAGGTCCGGATCGTCGGCATAGACCACAGTGCTGATGCGGTCTGTAACCTCGAAGCCGGAGCTCTTGCGCAGGTTTTGAATGCGGTTGACCAGTTCGCGGGCCAGGCCTTCGCGGCGAAGCTCGGGGGTAACCTCGATGTCCAGGGCCACGGTGAGCGAGCCTTCGGAGGCCACCTGCCAGCCGGGGACATCCTCGGAGGCGATGGCGTAGTCTCCGGGGTTCAGCACCACGGGACCGCCCGCCAGGGCCAGGGTATAGCTTTCACCGGCGGCCTCGGCCTTCTGGATAGCGGCAATTACCGGCTGCTCCAGGGCGCCGAAGGCGGCGGCGATCTCTTTCATGCGGGCGCCGTAGGTCTTGCCCAGCACCTTGAAGTTGGGCTTGATCCTCAGGCTCATGATGCCGCTGGTATCGGAGATGAATTCCATCTCCTTCACGTTGACCTCGGCCAGGATGATGTCCTTGACAGACTCCAGCTGAGCACGCACTTTCTCGGAGATAACGGGAATGATGACCTTCTGCAGCGGCTGACGCACCGGGATGTTCACCTTCTTGCGCAGGGCCAGGATCATGGACGTAGCCTGCTGGGCCAGTGCCATGCGCTCTTCCAGGTCTGCGTCGATAACTTCCGTGTTGGCCGAAGGCATGAGCGTGAAGTGCACCGACTCCAGTTCTCCTCCCAGGTCCTTGAAAAGCTGGTCCATATAGAAAGGAGCGACAGGGGCGGCCAGTACGGCAACGGTCTTGAGGACCGTGTACAGCGTGCTGTAGGCGGCGTTCTTGTCCTCGGTCATTTCACCGGCCCAGTAGCGGGCGCGGTTCAGACGCACGTACCAGTTGGACACATCGTCGCAGACGAAGGTTTCCAGGATACGGCCGGCGCTCTTGACGTCGTAGTCTTCGTAGGCGGCACGTACATCCTTGATCACGGTGTTCAGGCGGGAGATAATCCAGCGGTCCAGTTCCGTGACAGGTTCTGCAGTCACAGGCTGCCAATTGTCGATATTGGCGTATCTTGCAAAGAAGGCGTACGTGTTATAGAGCGTGCCGAAGAACTTGCGACGGACTTCGTCCACGCCTTTTTCGTCGAACTTGAGGTTGTCCCAAGGCTCGGCGTTGGTGAGCATGTACCAGCGCAGGGCATCGGCACCATAGGTATCCAGGGCCCAGAACGGGTCTACGGCATTGCCCAGGCGCTTGCTCATCTTGTTGCCGTTCTTGTCCAGCACCAGACCGTTGGAGATGACGCGCTTGAAGGCGGGCGTTCCGGAAATCATGGTGTGGATGGCATGCAGGGTATAGAACCAGCCACGGGTCTGGTCCACGCCTTCTGCGATGAAGTCTGCGGTGGCGCCGAAGGCAGCGCTGTCCAGGTTGCGCAGGCCTTCCTGGGCGTAGGGCATGGCGCCGGAATCGAACCACACGTCGATAAGGTCCGTCTCGCGGATCATCTTCTTGCCGGAATCGGAGACAAGGTAAATCTCATCCACGTACGGGCGGTGCAGGTCAATCTTGTTATAGTTCTCCAGGGACATGTCCTCGGGATTGAATCCCCTGTCCTTGAAGGGGTTGGAAGCCATGATGCCGGCGGCAACGGCTTTCTCGATCTCGTTGTACAGCTCTTTCACGGAGCCGATGCAGATTTCCTCCTTGCCGTCCTCGGTGCGCCAGATGGGCAGCGGGGTGCCCCAGTAGCGGGAACGGGAAAGGTTCCAGTCCTGGATGTTCTCCAGCCACTGGCCGAAGCGGCCGGTACCGGTGGAAGCGGGCTTCCAGGTGATGGTCTGGTTAAGTTTGACCATCTCGTCCTTTACGGCCGATGCCTTGATGAACCAGCTGTCCAGCGGATAATACAGCACGGGAAGGTCTGTGCGCCAGCTGTGCGGATAGCTGTGCACGTGCTTCTGTACCTTGAAAGCGCGGCCATCGGCCTTCATCATCACGCAGAGGTCGATGTCCAGGGTGCCTTCTTCGTCTTCTTTCTCGAAGTATTTTTTGTAGCCGGCCTTGACGTATCGGCCGGAATATTCCTTGTAGGAAGGATCGACGGTAGCAGCGTAGGCGGCGTCCATGTCCTCCAGGCGCATGAAGCGGCCCTGGCGGTCTACCTGGGCCTGCGGATTGCCGTCCTTGTCCAGGGGCATGATGGCGCCGATACCGGCAGCCGCAGCCACACGCTTATCGTCGGCGCCGAAGGTAGGTGCGATGTGCACGATACCGGTACCGTCGCTGGTGGTTACGTAGTCTCCGGAGATGACGCGGAAGGCGTCTCCGTCCGGCTGGAACCAGGGAATGAGCTGCTTGTAGCGGATGCCCACCAGCTGGGAGCCCTTCCAGCTTCCTTCCAGCACCTGGAAGGGAACCTTGGGGCCGAACCAGGCGTTTACCAGGTCTTTGGCCAGTACGTAGATGGCCGGAGCCCCGGTGTAGGGGTTCTGGGAAAGGACGCGCACGTATTCAATTTCGGGGCCCACGCACAGCGCCGTATTGGACGGCAGGGTCCAGGGCGTGGTGGTCCAGGCCAGGAAGTATACCGGCAGGGGTTCGGTGCCGAAGAGCGGCTGGGAAGCGCCGTCCTTGATAACCTCGAACTGGACGGTAGCAGTGGTATCGCTCACGTCCTTGTAGCAGCCGGGCTGGTTAAGCTCGTGGGAGCTGAGGCCGGTGCCGTCGGTGGGAGAGTAAGGCTGAATGGTGTATCCCTTGTACAGGAGACCCTTGTTGTAGATCTGCTTGAGCAGATACCACAGGGTTTCGATATAGCGGTTGTCGTAGGTGATGTAAGGGTCGTTCATATCTACCCAATAACCCACGCGCTCCGTCATATTCACCCATTCGGCGGTATATTTCATCACCTCCTTGCGGCAGGTGGCATTGTATTCCTCTACGCTCACCTTGGTGCCGATATCGGCCTTGGTGATGCCCAGTTTCTTCTCTACGCCCAGTTCCACGGGAAGGCCGTGGGTATCCCAGCCGGCGCGGCGGTTTACCTTGTAGCCGGTTTGCGTCTTATAACGGCAGATGGCATCCTTGATGGAGCGGGCCATCACATGGTGGATGCCCGGCATGCCATTGGCCGAAGGGGGACCTTCGAAGAAAATGAATGCAGGGGCGCCTTCACGCAGTTCGAGGGATTTCTCGAATGCATGGCCACGCTTCCATCTGTCCAGAACCTCACGACCGGTTTGTGTAAGGTCCAGCCCCTTGTATTCTTTAAAAGTCATAGATAATTCTTATATTTGCACCTCGTTAATAGGAATGCAAAGATAAGAATTTTAACTGACATTGGCAATATGAACCTCCTGGACATCATTCTGCTGATTCTCTTCATCCCCGGTATCATCCGAGGCGCCACCAAGGGCTTTTTAGAGCAGGTCGTCACCATCTTGGGCATAATACTGGCCGCGTACCTGGCCTACCATTTCTCGGCCCCCGTGTGCGTGTGGCTGGACCAGTACATCAACGTGTCACCCACGGTCCTTCACGTCATCGGCTTCGCCGCCATGCTCGCAGGCGTCCTCATCTGCGTCCTGTTCTTTGCCAAGCTCCTTACCAAGGCGGCCGACATGGCCTCCCTGGGCTGGTTCAACCGCTTACTGGGCTTTATCTTCTCCTTAGCTCTGTCGGCCCTTGTCCTGAGCATCTTCATCATCCTCTTCGACACGGTGAACGCCAAGTTCGGACTGGTCAAGACGAGCTACCTGAACGCGTCCTACCTGTACGGTACCCTGAGAGACCTGGGATATCTGGTATTCCCCTACTTGAAGGAACTTCTCTCGTTAGGAAAATAGATTCTTCGCTTCGCTCAGAATGACAATTGTCATCCTGAGGAGCCGCAGGCGACGAAGGATCTGTTACCAGAGATTCTTTTTGGAAACAGTGGCCACGAAGTCCTTCAGATAGAAGGGCTCGAAGTAGGCCAGATTCTCGAAACGGCCTTTGTCGAAAGCCTTTTGGGCCAGAGGGGCCATGTGCCGCGCCAACGGGGCGGCTTCCAGGAAATGCGCGTTCGGGTGTTTCAGAACGCTTTGGCACTTGAGGGCGCCGTCTCCCACGAAAAGCACGGGACCCTGGGCCAATTCCCCGGCAAAGGATCCTTCCTCTACCACCAGTGCCTGGATGGGCGTACACTTTTCTCCGGCCGATGTATACACGGCGGTATAGACCTCCATGCGCCGGGCGTCAATCATGGGAATAATCCGGGAATAGTCCCCGGGGTTAGCCACACCTGCGACCAGGATATCCAGCGTGCCGATGGCCAGAAGGGGTTTGCCGGCGCCGAAGGCCAGGCCCTTGGCCGTGGATACACCTACGCGAAGGCCGGTGTAGGAACCGGGACCGGCGCCTACGCACACGGCATCGCAATCTTTCATGCCCACGCCGCTGGCGTCCAGCACCTCTTTCACCAGCGGGGCTGTAAGGGACGCCTGCTGCCGGGCCTCGGTGCAGATGCGTTCTTCGGCCACAGTCCCGTCCACGGCCAGAGCCACGGACAGGACTGCGGTAGAAGTGTCTATTAGAAGGATGCGCACCACCTTAAAGCTTGCGTTTCAGATAGCTGCGGATTTCGGAGGCATTGCTGGCCTTGGCTTCGGTGTCGATGGAGCCGTTCACGATGAACCACACCATGGGCAGGCTGCCGATGCCATAGGAAGTAATGTACGGGGACAGGGCGCCGCGGGTGTCGCACACGTTCACCCAAGGCAGTTTCTGGTTGCGCACGGCGCTGGCCCAGGTAGCCTTGTCGTCGTCCAGGGATACGGCGTAGATCTCGAAACCCTTGGGATGGAATTCCTCGTACAGGGGCACCAGGCTGGACAGGTTGAACATCTTCTGTTCGGCCGTGGAAGACCAGAAGTACAGCATGGTCACCTTACCCAGGGACTCGTTCAGGGAAACGGGTTTTCCGTCCATGGAAGGCAGGTTGATGTCTACGAAGCCCACTTCGGGAGCGTTATTCACCTGGTTCTGGATTTCCATGAGGGAGATGCGGCGGGCCGCCTCTTTCTCCAGGGCTTTCACGTAGCGGGACTCGGGGTAATCCACCTTGAGGGAATCGGCCACTCCGCGCATGAGGATGCCGTCGGTATTCTGGCTGAACACCGGCAGACCGGGGTTCACCTGCTGGAACAGCACGGGAACCACGGTGAGGGAGTGAACGTTGCTCACCACGTATTTGAGGCGGTCGCGATAGTACTGCACATAGCAACGGGAGACCTCGGGGTCCGGGTTGGAGGACTTGTCCAGGATTTGCTGCATATTGCGGATGAAGGCGCTGTAATCTTTCTCTACCTGCTGCAGCTTGGCAGACTCTTCCGAGCCGCTTACGCTGTAGATGCCCAGGGTGTCGGTTTCCACCTTCACCTTGTCTCCCTTCTGCAGGAGCAGGGAGGCAATCTGGCGATCCCCGTAGAAGAGGTAGATGAACTCGGGCTTGCCTTTTTCCAGATTCAGCTGATAGCAGAAATCTCCTTTGGCATTGGTCTTAACGCTGTCCAGAACCTGGAAACGGTTCACGTCCAGGAGTTTGACAACGACCTGCTTTTCGGGAGCTTCGTGCAGGTTTCCCTCTATCTTGGTGTTCTTTCCGCAGGCGGCTGTCAGGACCACCAGGGCGGCAGCGGCGGCAAGCTTAAAGCTTTTCATATTCTTTGAGAATGCTATTGGCGATACTTTTCATTTCTTCGGCTTCCAGAGACAGCTTGGCCTTGCGGAAGTCCAGGTCTCCCTCAGTCTGGAGGGGTACCAGGTGAATGTGGGTGTGGGGCACTTCCATGCCCAGCACGGCCACGCCCACCCGCTTGCAGGGGACGGCGTTTTTCAGGGCCACGGCCACCTTGCGGGCAAAGGCCCAGAGGCCTTCGTAAGTCTTTTGGTCCAGGTGGAAGATATAGTCGTCTTCTACGTGCTTGGGGATGACCAGGGTATGACCCTTGGCCAGCGGGGAAATATCCAGGAAGGCGTAGAAATCTTCGTTTTCGGCGCACTTATAGGAAGGAATCTCTCCGGCAGCGATCTTGGTGAAAATGGTAGCCATCTTAAAGGGAAATTTCCAGGATTTCGAATTTCATGACACCGCTGGGCACCTTGGCATCTACGGTTTCGCCCTTTCCATGGCCGATGAGAGCCTTGGCAATGGGCGTGGTGGCAGCCAGCAGACCCTTGCTGAAATCGGCCTCGCTTTCGGGGACAATCTGGAAGTTCATGGTCATCTTGTTGGCCAGGTTCTTCACCTTTACCTTGGAAAGCAGCTGCACGGTATCGGCCGAGAGTTTGCTCTCGTCGATGACACGGGCATTGGCCACCTTCTCCTTGAGGCGGGCGATTTTCACTTCCAGCAAACCCTGCGCATCACGCGCGGCGTCGTATTCGGCATTCTCCGAGAGGTCTCCCTTTTCGCGGGCTTCTGCGATGGCCGCAGAGATCACCGGCCGCTGGGCCAGTGCTTCGGCGAGTTCCTGCTTAAGCTTGTCCAGACCCGCCTGAGTCATCATTTCAATTGCCATTATATAACGTTTTTAGCTTTGTCAAAAAAACAGCCGACGACCGGTTAAGGCCGTCGAGCTATATGTCACTACAAAGATAGAAATTATTTTTTGAAAAACGAACTTCTCACTATTATACCATATTTATCTTCCTCTCTTCCTTTCCCGGACTTGCTTTCCTGTCTTCCTTTCCTGTTTCCCTGTTTTTTCGTCTTCCGGCCTTCCTGTCCATCCCCTTCACTGACGTAACTGCTACTATTGCTGTTCCCGTCGCAGGTCGGGGGCCATAGTGTCGCAGGTCACTCGCTATACCGTCGCGGGTCTGTGTTTTTCGGCTCACCTGCGACAGGAATCGGCCATTGGTTCGCCACAATGTCGCAGATTGGCCTTTTTTTGCAGACCTGCAACACCATCGTATCCGACCTGCAACACTATGGCACCTGACCTGCAACACTACACGGATTCATCGGCAGCAACTACCTCTACTTTTCGGCCCCGGACAGGGACCAGACCGGCCACAACGTCCCGGGACATTCTGAGACATCGGGCCAGTTGCGGAACTGTGGTCCGGTAAGAGCGGTACAGGTAAGGTAGCATCTGTGCCTTCTGTTCCGGAGACAACTCCAGAATGCTTTTCCCGAACCACTTCTCTGCCTGACGGGTAATCGCTGCCAGCATTTCAGAGTCTGACTGTCTGGTTCTGCCGTTCATCACCAGCATCTGCTGCATCAGAGCCGTATTGACCGAGCCGATTGTCTTGAGGAAGAAAGACTGTTCATTGTTGAATGCACTCTCCAAGTACTGAAAATCACATGCGCTTGCCGGTTCTATGTTGCCATCGGCATTCAAAACCCAAGGGACGCCCGACAAATCCTCGTGCGTCCGGAATCGCGATTCACGCTCCCGACGGGAAAGATCGGCCAACTTATACACACCGGCCGGGCATCGGCCCCCGACAAACATTCCCCTATAAGAGGACCAGCGATAATCTTCTATCCGTTCTCCCGTGTCCATCGTATTGCGAGGGATATAGGCCAATGTATTCCGGACATACCAGTCCGAATCCAGATACTTGACACTGATATCGGAACGATTCAGGATCCCCTTCTCATTGTATTTCCAGCTAAGGTACTGAGAGTGACGCTTTTTTATCATTTCCCCAGTACGATGTGCAGCAGACAGTTCCGGAGCAAGAAGAGCGGTATGACCATGATTGGACATCGCTATTTCGGCAATCACCCGGCATCCATTTTTCCAGGCTGCCAGATAAAAAGACTTCTGCAGGTGATCATAGTCCTCGTCATCACGGCATAGCAATACGGATTCCATTCCCTCCAAACTGATGTGGAACGGAAACATCTTAATAACGATACCGTCGCGGGACGTTCGGTTTACAATTCTTTGAAAAGCCATGATTAGCTCTTTGTTTTTCCAGCTCCGAAATTGAAAGGGAATGTTGGCATCCCATCAGGGAAAACCGCTGAAATCGGCCTTATCATCCCGGAAGGGTCATAGCCATATGGCTTTTTCAGTGCTGACGCCAGTTTTTCGTAACGGGGGATATAATCGAACATCATTGCACTCCAAAAGTTCTCTGCGTGATCATAGGGCTCTGCGCACGCTATGATTTCGGCCATCGAGATAATCCGGATTGCCTTGCCGGGATGCTGATTTCTGTTCCCCCACAACTCTTTGACCAGACTTCGGATAGCCCGTCGGTTCAAATCATCCATTTCCAATTCGTGTGCCTTCATATCCGAAGGTGGATTGTCACGGCTGTCAGCAAATTCAAAATCGGTACTGAGGTGCAGTAAACCCTCATCGTCCATTAAGACTTCAAGAAACTTTTTCATATCTATGGTGTTTTAACGTGCCAAAAGGACGGCAGCCGGCAGTCAAAGAAGGACCGCTGGACAAACGCAAACATAGATACTTTTTCACCTCGAAACAACAGGGAGATGCAAGTTTTTCTTTTTTAGCCGATAATTTAAATCTTTTGTATGATTTACGCATTTTTTAGCCGGATGTTCAGGCAAATAATAGGAGCTTTTCCACGTGCTACAACACACAGGACATGATAATCAATCCCGGTTATGCGTCAATTTGTATCGGGAACAGACTCCAATTCGGGGCTCCCCAAAAAGCCGGGAAGGACAAACCGTCGCGAGACAGGAGACGGACTGTTGCTGGTTAGAAGACAGGGTGTTGCAGGTTAGGGAACAAGATGTCGCAGGTCCGAAAAAAAGATGTCGCAGGTCCGCAAAAAATAGCCAACCTGCGACAACGTACGTCTTCTAAGGCTAAATCTCGTCGCAGGTCGGTCGTAAAACGCAGACCCGCGACGGAATGACAAGTACCCTGAGACAGAACAATAGCGACCTGCGACAATATGGCACGTGACCTGCAACGGGAAACCTTGGAGCCGGGGACAGGGCACTGGAGCCAGGGACAGGGCACTGGAGCCAGGGACAGGGCACTGGAGCCAGGGACAGGGCACTGGAGCCAGGGACAGGGCACTGGAGCTGGGGACGGGGCACTGGAGAACAGGCCCAGAAACTACAGCTTTCCCTCATAGTCTTTCAGCGCATCCAAAGCCTTGGGGCACAGGATCAGGATGGTGATGACCGTTACCCAGGCCATCAGGCCCACGCCGATGTCTCCCAGCATCCACACCAGATCGGCCTCCCGCACGGCGCCGAAGACGATGGCGGCGATCAGCACCACTTGCATCACACGTACGCAAAGGGTTTCGCGGGAGCCGGCACGGCCGCGGAACAGGTACAGGATGCTGGATTCGGCATAGAAATAATAGGCCATTACGGTGCTGAAGGTGAAAAACAGCATCGCCACAGACACGAACCGGCTGCCGAAACCGGCAAACACGCTGTCCACGGCGCTCTGGGTGTAACCGGCATAGTTATTCCCCAACTCCGGGGCATTGGCTACAAGCATCCCGCCGGCGCCGTCCAGCACGTTGTAAGTGCCGGAAGTAAGGATCATCAGGGCGGTGGCGGTACACACCAGCAGGGTGTCCACATACACGGAAAAGGCCTGCGCCAGTCCTTGCTGCGCAGGATGAGGCACGTCGGCCGCGGCCGATGCAATGGCGCCGGTTCCCTGCCCCGCCTCATTGGAGAAAATTCCGCGCTTGACTCCCATCGCGATGGTACTGCCGATGATACCGCCGCAGAGCGGATCCAGGCCGAAGGCGCTGCGAAAAATGAGGCCGAAGACCACCGGAACGTCCTTGATGTGGCAGCTCACCACCACCAGCGCCAGAATAATATAGCCCAGCGCCATCAGGGGCGTCACCAGGGAAGCCACCTTGGCGATGCGCTGCACGCCGCCGATGATGACGACGGCCATCAGGACCGCCATCCCGATTCCCGTCACCAGCGGCGACACGTGGAAACCGTTGCTCATAGCGGCCGATGCCCCGTTGGCCTGCACTGTGACCAGGAATATACCGCAGCTGATAATGGTGAAGATGGCAAAAAGAGCCCCCAGCCAGCGTTTCCCAAGGCCCTTTTCAATGAAACTGAAGGGACCGCCGCGGTAACCGGAGGCATGCGGGAACTTGTATAGCTGCGACAGGGTAGACTCTACGAAGGCCGTGGACGCGCCGAAAAACGCCACCACCCACATCCAGAACACGGCTCCCGGGCCGCCGAAAGCTATAGCCGTAGCCACGCCCACGATATTTCCGGTTCCCACGCGGCTGGACAGGGCGATGCAGAAGGCCTCGAAGGAAGAAATGCCGTCGTTCCCCCGCTTTTTACTCACCAGCGAGCGCAGCATCAAGCCAAAACGGCGCACCTGCACCAACCGCGTACGGAAGGAAAAATACAGTCCCGCGATTAGCAGCAAAACCACCAGTCCGGGATTCCAGACAATGTCGTTGAGAGTGGAAACAAACTTCTCCATAGGCATTGATATTTTAGCAGTGGCAGGCTTCCCGGTCTTTCTCCAGCTGCTCCTTCAGCGCCTCCAGTGACGGGAACTTACGCTCGTCGCGAATGCGGCGCAGGAAACGCAGCCGCAGCGGCAGACCGTAAATCTCTTCATCAAAATCCAGGATGTGCGTCTCTATGGTACGGACCTTCCCGTCCACCGTGGGCCTTACCCCAATATTGCACATTCCCTTATACAGCTGGCCCTGTACATCCACCTCAACAGCATACACGCCATTCAAGGGCACCAGCTTGAGCGGCTCATACAATTGCATATTGGCTGTCGGGAACCCGATGGTCCTTCCCAACCGGTTACCCGCCACCACCACGCCATACAGCCCATACTCATACCCCAGCATCGCATTCGCATCCTCTACTCTCCCCTCCTCCAACGCTTTCCTGATCTGAGTAGAGGAAATAGATTCTTCGCTTCGCTCAGAATGACATTCGTCCACTACTGTAATCTGAGGCATGGGAGGAGTGACCTCCCATGCCGTCTTTCTATCAGACCCAATCCTATTGTCATATCCCATGACAACGAGCGAAGCTCCGTAACGCTCACGGAGGAGGTCAATGTATTGGGCGGCGGTGAGGGCGGCGAACTCGCGGGTGAAGGGCAGAACCTCCACGCGGTTTATGCCGCAGGCGGCCAACAGAGCCTTCTTCTCATCCAACGAGGAGAGCAGGCGGAACTCGCGGGCATCCTGCTGCAAAACCGTCCTCGGATGCGGCCAAAATGTGACCACAATGGCCTCCTCTCCCCGTTCCCGGGCAGCGGAGACCACCGTCTCAAGGACATGACGGTGCCCAAGATGGACACCGTCAAAAAAACCTGTGGTTACTACAGCCACTTGACACATTCAAAGCTCTGGCGGTGAGCCAGGAGCGGGTTCTTGGCAAATACGCGGGCGCCTACCTGGTAGGCACCGGTCTTCTCCGGAACCACATCTACGCTGTACTTGGCTACACCGTCCTTGAAGCTCACAACCTTGCACTCCTGTACATCTACAATGTGCAGTTTGTCATGGGCATCGACCTGGGCGAACACGACCTCCACTCCCACATCCTCCGGGGAGAGAGAACCCATCTGGAGTTCCATCTCGGCATGGTAAGGCGTGGCCAGGGAAAGATCGTACGACGTAGCAGGTTCGGTGCGGGAAATGAGGCATACATTCTCCCACTCACGACGTACGCGGTTCTTCCAGGCAGCCAGTTCGCGGGCCTTCTGGAAATCGTCGGCCACCATGGCGGCGGAGTCCTTGGACTGAGGCTCGTAGTACTGGTTGATGTAATCGGTAAGCATGCGGTTGGTGGTGAAGTTGCAGGCCACCTGCGCAATGGTATTCTTGATATAACCCACCCACTCGTGGCTGCGGCCGGTGGTACGGTCTACATTATAGTAGGCGGGAACAATGTCGTTCTCCAGGATCTGGTAGATGGTAGCAGCATCCAGCTCGTTCTGGAAGTTGTTGTCTTCGTAGGCCTGCTCGATGGGAAGAGCCCAGCCGGCGCCTTCCTTGTAACCTTCGACCCACCAGCCGTCCAGCACCGAGAAGTGCATGGTGCCGTTCATGGCGGCCTTTTCTCCGGAGGTACCGGAAGCTTCCAGCGGACGGGTAGGATTGTTCATCCACACATCCACGCCCTGAACCATGCGCTTGGCCAGGGTAATGTCGTAACCGGGCACAAACACGATCTTGCCGATGAAGCGGGGATCCTTGGAGATGTCCACGATCTGCTTGATGAGGTCCTGGCCGGCTTTATCGGCCGGGTGGGCCTTACCGGCAAAGAGGAACTGCACGGGCTGGGCGGGATTGTTCACAATCGAATCCAGGCGGTCCAGGTCACGGAACAGCAGGGTGGCGCGCTTGTAAGTAGCGAAACGGCGGGCGAAGCCGATGGTGAGGACATCGTCACGCAGATTGTCCAGAATGGTAACAAGCTCGGAGGGGCTGTAGTGGTTGCTCACGGTCTTGTCCTGCAGACGTTCGCGCAGGAATTCGATGAGCTTGGCCTTGAGGGCCTTCTTGACGCCCCAGATTTCTTCGTCGGAAACCTGATAGATGCCTTCAAAGCAGGATTTGTCGTAGTGATGGGTAGAGAACTCGGGACCGAACACCTTGGCGTGCAGCGGTTTCATCTCGGGGGCGCACCAGGTGGGATAGTGAACACCGTTGGTCACATAGCTCACGAAGAGTTCCTCGGGCAGGTAACCCGGGTACATGTGGGAGAAAATATCCTGGGACACCTTGCCGTGCAGCATGGAAACACCGTTCACATTCTGCGAGATATTGGCGGCGAGGTTGCTCATGGAGAACTTCTCGTTGGGATCCAGCGGATTGTCCTTACCCAGGGACATCAGGGTTTCCCAGTCAATCTTCAGACGGGTAGGATAATGGCCGATGTACTGGCGCAGCATGCCCTCCTCGAAGGCGTCGTGGCCGGCGGGAACCGGCGTATGGGTGGTGAACAGGGAGCTGGCGCGAACCACTTCCAGGGCCTCGGTAAAGTCCAGGTTGTCGTGCTCGATGTACTCGCGCAGGCGCTCCAGGCCGGTGAAGGCGGCGTGGCCCTCGTTGCAGTGGTATACCTGCGGGTTCAGGCCCAGTTTGCGCAGGACGCGGATACCGCCCACGCCCAGCAGGAGTTCCTGCTTCAGGCGGTTCTCCCAGTTGCCGCCGTACAGGTGATAGGTAACCTCACGGTCTTCGGGCAGGTTGGCTTCGTAATCGGTGTCCATCAGGTACAGGTCCGTGCGGCCTACCTCCACCTTCCACACACGGGCGGTGAGGTTACGGCCGGGGAAGGCCACGGAAACGGTGACCCACTCGCCGTCCTTGTCCAGAACAGGCACGGCGGGAATCTTGGTGAAGTCCTGGGCGTCGTAACCGGCCACCTGATAACCCTGGGCCGACAGCACCTGGTTGAAGTAACCGTAGCGGTACAGCAGACCTACGGCCACCAGGTTGGTGTTCATGTCGGAAGTTTCCTTGAGGTAGTCGCCGGCCAGGATACCCAGACCGCCGGAGTAAATCTTGAGGGAAGTGTCCAGACCGTACTCCATGCAGAAGTAGGCCACGGAAGGATCCTTGCGCTGGGCCTTGGCGGCCATGTACTCGTCAAACTCGTCCAGGACCTTCTTCATGCGGGCCAGGAAATCCTGGTCCTCGGACAGTTGCTGGAAGCGCTTGATACTTACGGTATCCAGCACTACCAGCGGGTTGTGGCCACTCTTGTGCCACACTACGGGGTCGATGCTCTTGAACAGTTCCTTAGCGCTTTCGTTCCAGCACCACCACAGGTTCTTGGACATCTTTTCCAGACGGGAAAGCTTTTCCGGGAGGTGACGGGTGACCAGGATGCTTCTCCAGCTGGGGTTGGTAACGTCGGCTTTAAAATATTGCATAGTCTTCTTCTTGGTTTTGTAGGAGTCCAGTCTGTCCTTGATCTTGGCCAAGGCAATGGAATAGGCCTCCTGATAATATACGATTTGATTCTCCCACAGGGCAATCTGGGCCACTTCGCGGGCGTTTTCCCGGTATTCCTTGCGATGCTCCTTGTCCAGGGCGGCCAGTTCGCGGATGCGGGCCACCGTACCGTCTACGACCTCGTCGTAATTGGCGTCGTCACGGGTGAGCACGGTGATGCCGGGGTGTTTTTTCTTGTAATGGGTCTGGACCCACAGGCCGAAACCGGCCAGGCTTGTAGTAAGGGTGGGTACCCGGAAGGCCAGGGCCTCCAGCGGAGTGTACCCCCAAGGTTCATAGTAGGACGGGAACAGCGCCAGGTCCATGCCGCACAGAAGGTCGTAATAGGGCATGTTGAAGACGCCGTCGTCTCCGTTCAGGTAGGAAGGGATGAAATACACCTTCACTTTGTCTCCCAGGGAATTGGTCAGGCCCACTTCCTGCAGCCGATGCGTGATGGTGTCATAATCGGCGTTCATCAGGACATGGGACGTCTGGGTCTGGTAGTTGGGGTCTCCTTCTCCGGAGAGCTTGGCTACCACTTCGCGGTCGGGGCCGTGATGGCCCGACGGAATCATGATGAAGGCCTGGATGCTGCGGCCGTCATAGTCGGAACGGTTCAGGCGGTCCAGGGCATCGATGAACACATCGATTCCCTTGTTGCGGAATTCGTAACGGCCGCCGATCCCGATGAAGAGGGCGTTGTTGGGGACTTCCTCGGCGCTCATGGCCGTTGCTACCTCTACCAAACGCTGGCGCGCGGCGTCGTGCAGGCGCACGTATTCTTCGTCGGAGGCCGGTGTAAAGCTGTTCTCGAAGCCGTTGGGCGTAACAACGTCTACGGGGCGCTCCAGGAACTGGGCGCACTCCTTGGCCGTGATGTCGCTCACGGTAGTGAAGGCGTCGGCGTTCTGGGCGCTCTTCTTCTCCAGGGAGTAAATAGCCATCACGTTGAAGCGGCGGGCCATCTCGTCCCCATTATAAGTAATGATGTCGTTGTACAGCGGCAGGTTGTTGCCGGCCAGGCATCGGCCCATCATGGTAGCGTGGGTGGTGAAGACCGTGGCCACGGGTATGCCCGAGCTCTTCAGGTGCAGGATACCGGCACCCGTCTGCCACTCGTGGAACTGCGCCACCACCTTCTCTCCCCCGTGAAGGTTGTAGTTCCAGAAACTCTCGATCACGCGGCCGGCCATGACGCCGAACACCGCACACTCCTTATAATCCCAGTTGCCGGTGAGGGAATCCACCCCGTAGTCTCTCCAGAGGGTGGCCAGGATGTCATCGGCCTGGGGCAGGAACTGCTTGTAGTCTACCAGGATAGCCACAGGCTTTCCGGGAATATTCCATCGGCCCACGCGGAAACGGAGACCCTCGGAGAGGGCCTGCGCTTTCCACGAACGGTACAGCATGGGATCTTCCAGGAAATCCGGGTTCCCGGCACGGTGCATCCACACATCGGGGCCGATGAAAATATGACGTCGGCCCAGTTGTCCCTGCAAATGAAGTGCTTTGGTGGCAATCACGGTATAGATACCGCCCACCTTGTTACACACTTCCCAACTTACTTCGAACAGATAGTCCGGCTGCAGAATCTCTTTTTTTGCCATCGGTTATTTCTTCTTCGCCACTTTCTTCCTCACCGTCTTGGCAGGAGCCTTGAATTCCTGCACAGCCGTCTCACGGACATCCAGAGCCGCACGTTTCTCGTCCAGGCGGATCTGGAAATCGGAAATCACGTTCATATAGTTGATAAAGGCCTCGTACGGAGTGTCGTACGGGTTGAAATACTTGTGAACCTCTCCATCGCTGAAGAACTTGGTGCACATGTAGTAGAAGTGGTCGCTCTCCTGGAGATGACCCCAGTCTTCGTACAGGTCTGCATCGTTCACGATGGCCAGTTTCTCGGTCATGGCGTACACCTTCTTGAAGGCCTCGCTCTGGAGCTCGTTGCCCAGCCAGGCGGTGACGTCACGCTCTTCGTCGGCCCAGGAGATGGGATCCTCGACGTCGATGGAAGCGACGGGATTGTACTTCTTGACAGCCTCGGCGGGAGTCACGAAGTTGAAGGTACCGTCCTTGAGCACGGCGCCGGGCAGGGCGCGCAGGAACTCGAAGATGCCGGTAGTGGCGCTCTGGTGTTCGCCGAAGGTCTCGTAATCCATGAACAGGTTCACGATGTCGCCTTCCTTGGCATTCTCCTTCATCCAGCCCACATACTGTTCGGCCGTCACCTTGTTCTGGGCAAAGCGGAAAGCGATGTCGTCGGACAGGGTGTAGTTGCGCAGCAGGAGCTTGAGTTTGGGCTGGGTTTCGCCGGTGTACACGTAGTTGGGGCTCTGCCAACCCATGATGTGGCGGGCGCCCTCGGTGAGCATGGTCTTGTAACCCATGTCATACACCATTTCGCCGATGCCGTTGGAATAGATGAGCTCGGTGTTGCGGAACGTGGTGGGCTTTACGCCGAAGAGTTCTTCGATCTTGGCGGCGTGCTTGGCCACCTGATGACGGAACTCGGTGTCGCTGCCCAGGGAAGCCAGGGAATGGAAGTAGGTCTCGGCCAGGAATTCCACACGGCCGGTGGCGGCCAGGGCCTTGAAGCTGTCGATAACCTCCGGGCAGAAGCGCTGGAACTGCTCCAGGGCGCTGCCGGAGATGGAATAGGCAATCTTAAATTTGCCCTTGTTCTTATTGATGAGTTCCAGCATGAGCTGGTTGGCGGGCAGATAGCACTTCTGTGCTACCCGGCGCAGGATGGTGCGGTTGGCAAAGTCGTCATAGTAATGGGAATCCTTGCCGATATCGAAAAATCTGTACAGGCGGAGCCGGGTAGGCTGATGGACCTGAAAATACAGGCAGATGCTCTTGGTTGCCATAATATCTTATTTTACTACTGATTCATAAACTTTCTTGAGTTTGGCGCAGGCGCCGTTCCATTTGAGGGCGTTCACCTCGTCGTATCCCATCTTGGCACTGAACTGGGCCAGGGCGGGATAGCTGAGGAGGGCGTAGATGTCATCGGCCATGGCGTCCACATCCCAGAAGTCCACCTTGAACGCGTAGTTCAGGATTTCGGCGGCGCCGGACTGCTTGGAGATGATGGAAGGAACGCCGGTGCGCATAGCCTCCAGGGGCGAAATGCCGAAGGGTTCCGAGATGGACGGCATGATGTACACATCCGACAGGGCGAACATCTTCTGGACATCGGCTCCGCGCAGGAAGCCGGTGAAGTGGAAGCGGTCGCTGATGCCCAGACGGGCGGCGTGATGGATGGCGCGGTTCATCATGTCTCCGCTGCCGGCCATCACGAAGCGTACGTTCTTGGTGCGCTTGAGAACCTTGGCGGCAGCCTCGATGAAGTACTCGGGGCCTTTCTGGTAGGTGATACGGCCCAGGAAGGTAACCACGGGCTCCTTTACACCACGCTCCACCACCATGTTCTCGCGGCCGCTGAAATCAACGGCATTGTGTACGGTGACCACCTTGGCGGGATCGATTCCGTAGCGGGAGATGACGATGTTGCGGGTGAGGTCGCTCACGGTAACCACGCGGTCGGCCATCTGCATACCCTTCTGTTCGATGGCGAACACGCGGGTATCGATGTTGTCTACGCTGCCGCGGTCGAAGGAGGTGGCATGCACGTGGATGACCAGCGGCTTGCCGGTGAGCTCCTTGGCGGCGATGCCGGCATAGTAGCACAGCCAGTCGTGGGCGTGAATCACATCGAACTCATCCTTTTTCTGCATGGCGATGGTACCGCCCACCATGGCGTAGCGGGCTACCTCCTCCATGAGGTTGGAGCCGTACTTGCCGGAGAACTTGAACTTTTGGCCGTAGCTGATGGAGAAATCTTTCACCTGGCGGCGTTTTTCTTCCTCGATGAGCTTGCCAAACTCCTCCGGATTGGCGTAGGGAACCATGTTGGAGCCGATGTGGATGAATTTGACCTTGTCCAGGTATTCTTCCACGGTCTCGGACACGGTGTCTACGGGCACATCCGAAGCGTTGATGATGGTAGTGGCGCTCTGGTCTTCGTCACCGGAGGCCGACGGCATCACGAACAGGGTTTCCACGCCGTTGTAGGCGAGACCCTTGACGATGCCTTCGCAAGCAGTACCCAGACCGCCTGCGATATGGGGAGGGAACTCCCAGCCAAACATAAGTACGCGCATAGTCTACTCCTCCCTGTATTTAGCAATGAGCCAATTGATGTTCAGAAGGGCGGCCGTGGTCATGGCCGATGAAACGGCGCCGTGGGGCTCGTGGGGCGGGTCTCCGTCGTAGAGTTCCGAGAAGGCGCCCACGCCGTGCTTGGAAAGGTCTTCGTAGAAGCCCTCGGTGAGCCATTCGGCGCGTTTGATGAAGGCGCTGCCCATCATGTTGAAGCTGGTGTAACAGAATTGGGCCAGCAGGAAAGGCCAGGCGCAGCCGTTCATGTAGGCTTCGTCACGTTCGAGCTGGTTGCCCTCGTACACGCCCTTGTAACGGACGTCGCGGGGGCTCAGGGTGCGGATACCGCGGCGGGTGACCAGTTCGGCGTTCACGATGCGCATGACCGAGCTGATGACTTCGTCGCTTACGCAGATATGGTCCAGGGAAACGGCCCACAGCTGGTTGGGGCGAAGCTCCAGATGCTGTCCTCCGTTGTCCACATAATCGGCCAGGAAGCCCAGCTGGGCATTCCAGAAGGTGGGCTGGAAGTTTTCTTCGATCAGCTCCTTGATGGCCGTCCATTTCTTGTAGAAGGCGGTGCCCTTCTTCTCGTGCTCCAGGGCGAAGCAGATGGCGTTATACCAGAGGGCGTTGGTTTCTACCTGATAACCGGCACGCTCGGTAACCGCACGGCCGTGGATGTAGGCGTTCATCCAGGAAAGGGCCACGCCGTCCATCTGGGCCCAGAGCAGGCCGTTGGGCTGCATGGCAACCTCCTGACGCACACCCGGCAGGTAGCTTTCCAGGATTTTCTTGATAACGGGACCGTATTTGGCCCAGACGGCTTTGTCCGAGGCGCCCCAGGCGATGTACTGCTGCAGGGTGACCGCCATGAACAGGGGCGATTCCACCTGCGTGGTGCGCTTGGTCAGACGCTCCTGGTTGTCCTCGATGAGGTTGTCCAGGATTTCCTCGAACTCCTTGGCGTCGTCCTTGGCGTAGATGGTGAGACCGGCCAGCGAACCCAGGGTTTCACGCAGCAGGCCGGTGAACAGCCAGCTGTAACCCGCCACGATGCGCTTGCGGCCGCCGTCGTTGCGGATGAGGGAATCGGCCTGACGCACCAGTTGGTCGTGGAAGGAAGTGATGGGGCCGATCTTCTCTACGGTGGTGTTGAAGCGGCGCTTGAGCGTGGTGGCGTTCACTACACCGCTGGCCGAAGCCGAGAAGACGATGGAATCCCCGCTGTGAAGCTCTACCTCGAAGGTACCGGGCACCCAGAGGTCTTCCTTGCAGTCGAAGCCGCGGCGCATTTCGTCGGAATAGACCACGCCTTTGTACCACACGGGGTTGTACTTGAAGGCCGATGCACTGGCGCTGAGCTGGAGGTTCAGTTCCGGGAAGCCTTCGTACATGCAGAAGGCGGCACCGTTCTGGATGGGCTTGAAGTCCGTGCGGGCAGCGTCGTTCTCGAAAGTGAGGGCGTGGAAGTTACGGAAGGCCAGGAAGGGCTTCAGCTCCAGCTTCACCTTGGCGGGGGCGTTCACCAGCTCATAGTTGATGAGCACCTGGTTCTGGTCCGGGGTGAGCGCGATGCGCTTGCGGAAAACGATTTCTCCAATCTTGTAGGTGATGCAGGGCACGGGGTCTGCATCGAAGTCTACAATGTACTTGTGGCCACGGGGCTCGTAGATCTCTCCGTAGCAGTGAATGCCCAGATTGAACCGCTTGCCGCGCAGGGTGAGGCTCTCGTCCAGCGAACTCAGCAGCACGTGCCGGAATCCGCCGAACTCGGCTACCGGTACGGCCAGGAGGCCGTGGTAGCGCCGGGTATTGCACGTCACGATGGACGTATCGCAATAGGCACCGGTCTTGTTCGCCAACACAATCTCCCTGTTCAGGGAATAGGACAGGTTGACGAGTTCAGACTTGTTGAATTTCAAAAAAGCCATAAATATGTGTTTATACTTGCTTCAAAACCAGGGCGGTCCGGGCCGGAAGATACACCTTGAGCGTATGGTCGAAGGCCTGGTTGCCGTTGGGACATCTCTCGGGGAGCGCTACGTGCCGTTCTACGGATGTGAGGCGGCCAAAACCGTCAAATTGCGGCTGGTCGCTGTCCAAAACGTTCTCGTATTCTCCCGCCGGGGCTGCAAAGCCATAATCGGCAAAGGAGCCGGTGGGCGAGAAATTCAGCGCAAAGATACAGTTTTTCCGTAGGAAAACCAAGATTTTCTTCTGCTCGTCGGCCACCAGCAGAACCGGTCTGTGAGCGAGCAGATTTTCCCTGCGGATCAGGTGCACCATGGCTTCGTCAAAATTGCGGAGGTCTCCATAGCGCAGCTGGGGGTTGTCTTCCAGGGACCACTGGCGGCGGGCATACTTGAAGGACCAGCCGTTCCCCTCCCGGGGGAAGTCGATCCATTCCGGATGGCCGAACTCGTTGCCCATGAAGTTGAGATAGCCGTCTCCGGCGGTGGCGGCCGTGACCAGACGGATCATCTTATGCAGGGCTATGCCCCTGTCTACAATCCCGTTCTGCGAGCCTTTGTTCATGGCAAAGTACATTTCCTTGTCCATGAGGCGGAAGATGATGGTCTTGTCTCCCACCAGCGCCTGGTCGTGGCACTCGGCATAGGAGATGGTCTGTTCGTCGGCCCGCTTGTTGGTGAGTTCCCACCAGATTTCTCCCATGGACCACTGCTCGTCGCTGCGTTCCTTGATCCACTTGATCCAATGGTCTGCCACACCCATGCTCATGCGGAAGTCGAAGCCCACGCCGAAGGCCTCGAAGGGGGCGGCCAGGCCGGCCATGCCGGAGACGTCCTCGGCGATGGTGAAGCCGTTGGGATTCATTTCCTTTACCAGGCGGGTGGCCAGGGACAGGTAGATGACGGCATCTTCGTCCACTCCGCTGTCGAAGTACAGGGAATAGTTGCCGAAATCCTTGCCCAGGCCGTGGTCCCAGTACAGCATGGAGGTGACGCCGTCGAAACGGAAACCGTCGATGTGGTATTCCTCCATCCAGTACTTGACGTTGGAGAGCAGGAAGTAGCGGGTTTCGTCCTTGCCGTAGTCGAAGCAGCGGGAGCCCCAGGCGGGATGGCGTCCCTGCGGACCGCTGTAGAAGTACAGGTTGTCGCGGCCGTCGAACTCGCTCAGGCCTTCGGCCACGTTGTCCACGCTGTGGCTGTGGACGATATCCATGATGACGGCGATGCCCTTGCCGTGGGCGTCGTCCACCAGGGCCTTGAATTCCTCGGGGGTGCCAAAGCGGGAACTGAGGGCGAAGAAATTACTTACCTGATAGCCGAAGGAGCCATAGTAGGGATGCTCCTGCAGGGCCATGATCTGGATGGTGTCGTAGCCCAGCTTCTTGATGCGGGGCAGCACCTCCTTGCGGAATTCCTCGAAACTGCCCACCTTCTCCTTTTCGGCCGCCATGCCAATGTGGCACTCGTAGATCATGGGATGGGGCCGTTTGCCGGCGAAACCGTGCTTCCACTGATAGGGCTTGGGATTCCATACCTGGGCGCTGAACACCTTGGTTACGGGATCCTGGACAACGCGGGTGGCATAGGAAGGCAGGCGCTCCCCGCCCCCGCCGGGCCACTCCATATACAGCTTGTACAGTTGGCCGTGCTGCAGGAACATTTCGGGAATCTTGAGTTCCCAGTTGCCGTTGCCCAGGGGCTTGAGGGCATATCCCTCGGTGCGCTTCCAATTGTTGAAATCTCCGATGAGGAAAATCTTGTTGGCGTTGGGGGCGAACTCGCGGAACACCCAGCTGCCGTCCTCGCAACGGTGCAGGCCGTAGAACATGTGGTTGTTCACGGCGTCCTTGAGAAGACCGTCTCCTGCAATGTGTTTCAGGGTTTGCCAGATGTGCTCGTGGCGGGCATCGATGGCGTCCTTGTGCGGCGCCAACCACGGGTCGGTTTCGTATATCTTTTTCATTGGCTATTAGTTTTACTCTTCGATGGAGTCTATCCTTTCCTTCACGGTACGCAGATAGTCCCGGCACTGCTTGAGCAGGTCCTTGCTGCGGGCGACCAAGGCGTCGATGTCGTCCAGTTTGGTTTCCGGATTCTCTACCTTTTTGGCAATCTCTTCCAGTTCGGCGATTGCCTTCGCATAATCAAACTTCTCACTCATGCTGTTTGGGATTTATCTGTTTTTTCACTGAAAACTTCGTCTACTTTGGCCAGCAGGGAGCCGTCCTGGAAACGCACTCCGATGCGGTCCCCTACGGCCACTTTGTCCACCGTCTTGAGCACCTTGTTGTCCTTGCCGGTGACCAGCACATAGCCCAGGCCCAGGATCTTGCGGGGGTCCGAGCCGTTGATGAGGGCCTCTTTCAGGGCCAGGAAGGAGACGGCTTCCCCGCACCTGGCGCTGGCGGCGAACTTGATCCGGTGGGCGGCACGGTCGGCCAGACGGGCGACATCGGCATACTTCTGCGTGAGTCCGCGGGAGATGCGGCCGATGCTTTTCTGCAGGGCCATCTCCAGGGCGCCGATCCGGTTCTGGATAGCGCTGCGGATGGAAGATTCGGCACTTTTCAGCCGAAGTTCCTGCCGGGAAACCACCTGCAGCAAGGCGGCCGATATCCGACCTGCCAGGCGGTCCAGCAGGGCATCCTGGGCTTCGTAGGCCTCCAGGAAAAGGTCGGCCAGCGCCGTGGGCGTCTTCACGGCCTGGTGCGCCACCATATCGGCAATGTGCACGTCTTTATCGTGGCCGATGGCGGTGACCACCGGGATGGGGCAGGTAGCGATGGCGATGGCCAGTTCGTAATGGTCGAAGCACTGAAGGTCCAGTTCGCTGCCGCCGCCGCGGAGGATGAGGATGGCGTCGTAATCCTTCTGGCCGGCTTCCTCCAGGGCCTCCATGATGGAAGCGGGAGCCTGTTCTCCCTGCATCAGGGCCTCGAACAGATCCAGCTGGAAGGCATAGCCCTCGGGATTGTTAAGCAGATGATTGCAGAAGTCCTGGTAACCGGCGGCCGTCTTGGAAGTGATGACGGCCAGGCGGTACGGAAGATCCGGCAGCGCCAGTTCCTTCTGCATCTCCATGTAGCCGCCCTTCTGCAGGCGCTCGATGTTGCGCTTGCGTTCCAGGGCCTGCTGGCCCAGGGTGAAGGCGGTGTCTATGTCGTCGATGTACAGCGACATGCCGTACAGTTCACTGAAGGCTACCTGCACGCGCACCAGCACGGTGATGCCGGCCTGCAGTTTCTGGCCCGTAGTTTCTTCGAAGAATTGGGTGAGCTGGGGATAATGCCACTTCCAGATCATGGCGCGGGATTCGGCCACCGACTTGCCGCCCCGGGTTTGCACCAGGCTCAAGTAGCAATGGCCATTGGACCGCGGGCTCCAGGAGGCAATTTCGGCCTTGACCCAGTATCTTCCGGGAAAGGCGTCCTGAACGCTCTCCTTAATCCTGGCTTGGAGTTCCAGGAGGTCTATGAAGTCCCGCTCTCCCATAGTCCTACAAATATAACAAAAAAACCCCGGCAAAACAACCGGGGCCTTAGAAGAAATCTTATATCATTTAGATTTCGGGATCGAAGTGCGGAATGGGCTTGAGTTTGAACTCGTTGGCCACATGCTTGCGGTCGATAAGAGCCTTGGTGGCGGGGTCTTCGCACACGCCCGTGCGGATGTACTTGTCCAGGACAGCGTAGGTGAAGCCCAGGTTGTCCTCGTCGGTCTTTCCGCAAAGGCCGTCCGACGGGGCTTTGTCCACCAGCTCGACGGGCAGGCCAAGCACCTTGCCGATGGCCTTCACTTCCTGCACCGTGAGGCCGCCCAGGGGCGAAAAGTCGCCGGCAGCATCTCCGTAACGGGTGCTGTAACCCACCCAGTCTTCGGACAGGTTGCAGGTATTCACCACGCGGCCGTTATTGCTCTGTGACACGGCATAGAGAGCGGTCATCCGCAGGCGCGGAGCCATGTTGATGCGGGTCTGGGCGCTGGCTTCGTGACCCAGCTTTGCCTCAACCTCGGCCTTCAGAGCCTGGAAACAGCTGCCGATATTCACCTCGTAGTGACGGATGCCCAGATGGGAAATCAGATGGTTGGAATCGGCAATATCGGGCTGCACGCCGTTGGGCATGGTAACGCCGATGACACGGTCCACACCCAGTGCCTCAACGCACAGGGCAGCGCAAACACTGCTGTCCTTTCCTCCGGAAATGCCCAGCACGGCATTGCACCCGGGGCCATTCTCTTCGAACCAGTCGCGTATCCACTGCACGCACTGGTCCTTCACTTTTACTGCATCAAACATAATTATTTCGCTCGTGTATATACCTGGATGGGGCAGCCTTCGAAGTCGAAGTGCTCGCGGAGCTTGTTCTCCAGGAAGCGCTTGTAGGGCTCCTTGACCCACTGGGGAAGGTTGCAGAAGAAGGCGAACTGCGGCGTGCGGGTGGGCAGCTGGGTCACGTACTTGATCTTGATGTACTTGCCCTTCCATGCCGGCGGGGGATAGTTCTCGATCTCCGGCAGCATGGCGTCGTTCAGCTGTGATGTGGGGATTTTGCGGGCCATGTTTTCGGCCACGCGGGCGGCGGCGTCCAGGACGTCCAGGATGCGCTGCTTGTTAAGCACGGAGGTGAAGATGACGGGGATGTCGTTGAAGGGAGCCAGGCGGGCTTTCAGGGCCTCGGTGTACTCCTTCATGGTGTTCACGTCCTTTTCGAAAAGATCCCACTTGTTCACTACAATCACGCAGCCCTTGCGGTTCTTCTGGATTACGTTGAAGATATTCATATCCTGGGCTTCCATGCCCAGGGTAGCGTCGATCATGAGGATGCACACGTCGCTGTGCTCGATGGTGCGCATGGCGCGCAGCACGGAATAGAACTCCAGGTCCTCGGTCACCTTGCCGCGCTTGCGCATGCCGGCGGTGTCCACAATCATGAACTCGTGGCCGAATTTATTGTAGTAGGTAGAGATGGAGTCGCGGGTGGTGCCGGCTACCGGCGTCACGATATTGCGTTCCTCGCCCAGGAGAGCGTTGGTGAGCGAACTCTTGCCCACGTTGGGGCGTCCGACGATGGCGATGTGCGGGAGGTCGGCGTGGTCGTCATCGGCCCCGTCATCCTCCGGCAGCACGCGCAGAATCTCGTCCAGGAGATCGCCGGTGCCGCTGCCGTTGGCGGCCGAAATGCTCCAGACCTCTCCCAGGCCCAGGGCGTAGAAGTCGAAGGCGTCGTACATCTTTTCGCCGCTGTCTACCTTGTTCACGCACAGGACTACCGGCTTTTTGCTGCGGCGCAGAAGATCGGCAATCTCGGCGTCGTAATCCGTGATGCCCGTGGCGGCCTCGCAGAGGAACAATACGACATCGGCCTCGTCGATGGCAATGCCCACCTGCCGGCGGATGGCGTCCTCGAAGACGTCGTCCGAATTGGAGGTGTAACCACCTGTATCTACCACAGAGAATTCACGGCCGTTCCATTCGCACTTGCCGTAATGCCGGTCACGCGTTACTCCGGCGGTTTCGTCCACAATGGCCTGGCGCATACCCACCAGGCGGTTGAACAGCGTTGATTTTCCTACGTTCGGTCTCCCGACTATCGCAACTAAAGCCATAATTATTTCTTGGTTTTGTGAAACAGCATCGTCAGCAAATAGACGATTGCGCCTGCAAAGATAAGCAAAAAGAAATTAAGGAGGATGGTGAGGGGCCAGCTCACGGGCTGCGGAGCCTCCTTGGGCGGGAAGGTTCCCCGGGATGCATCGTAGCGCGCGAAGGGATTGCTATAGATGACCGCGCCGTCCGGGAAAAAGGCGGTGAAGCGGGCAAAATGGTCCGAGGGGCCGAAGGTATAGGCCAGCGAATCGGTGCCGCAGGCGAGCGCCAGAGTCGCATGATCCTGCCCGTTCACGCGGATGCTGTCGGCCGGGGCCGATAGCTTCAGATAGATGGTTTCTCCCTCCAGGCCGATGTTCAGCACCTGGGGCAGCCGGTGGTTCCCGGCGATCTTTTCGGCCCAGTCCCCCGCCCCGTAGTCCGGCACGCGCATCGAATAATAGCACCCGCCCAGGAGGGCCTCCTTCAGGTCTTCGTATCGGCCCGAAGGGGTCTGGACAAAATTGCAGCGGACGGCAACCTTTTCGTGGGCCTCGGGCTGATGGAGGTCGTCGTTAGCCAGGCCGAAACTGTAATGGCCATAGCTGAGCGCCCAGTCCCAATACTCGTTTTCCGTGCTCACGTGGGTATCCAGTTCCATAATCTGGTAGCCTGACAAAACCTCCATATGCCGCTTGCGGTTCAACCGTATCCGGTAGGGATGGTTCAGCTGGATGAAGTCGCTGCCGCGGCCCAGATAATCCAGTCCGAACTGCTTCTGCGAGGCCGTCAGGGGCAGCAGCGGGTCCCAGTGAACAACCTTGTCGCTGCCGAAAACGAGCAGATGGTACTGCGGAATGCTGTATCCGTGCTCATACACGTTTACCTGCAGGGTACTGTCGTAGGGATGCCGGGTAATCTCGTTGTGATTGGAGAACGTAACGATGTCGTACCCCAGCTCCCGGTACATGGAATCCACATAGGCAGGCCACTGCGGACATTCGTTTATCGGCCAGGGGCCTTTAACCCGCGTATGGGTGTGAAAGACAGCACGTTTCCAGCCCTGAGCGGTGTCCAGGGCCGCATAGGGATTAAAGATGTCTTCTCCTGTAAACGGCTGTGGACCCCGGAACTTATAAACAGGGCCGACGCCGGTTACCACCAGCGCCAGCACGAAAAGCAAGGCTAAAGCCGCTATGAATCTTGCTATTAACTTCATTTGCAATTATACAGGGTACAGGAGGCGCAGGCATCCGACTGGGTTCCGTTACAGGGAAGTTTCTTCCCCTTGGCAGCCGCCAGCATCTCTATTTCTTCCTGCTTGGCACATTTGATCCCCCGCTTGCGCATCTCCGGATTTGTAGAGATTTCCCCGTCCGGGAACGGCCTCTTGAAAAAGAAGATGTTCACGCCCAGCAAAAGCACGGCGAGTCCTACAAATACTATGGCTGCAAGCAGGGTTTTCATGCGCTACAGGGGGAATTCGGAAGAGATGGGTTCGTAATTGTACACCTTCAGGATCATGCGGGCGAAGGTGTCGGCCAGGGATACCACGCGGAACTTGCTCTGGAAGGCCTTCTTGGAAGGATCCAGCGGAATGGTGTCGGTCACGTAAACCTCGCACAGGGCGCTCTTGTCGATGCGCTCGTAGGCGGGGCCGGACAGGACGGGATGCGTGGCGAAGGCGCGCACGCTCCTGGCGCCGCGCTTGAGCAGCTCGTTGGCAGCCTCGGTGAGGGTGCCGGCGGTGTCGATGATATCGTCGATGATCACGATGTCACGGCCTTCGACCTCTCCGATGGGAACTATCTTTTCGATAACATTGGCCTTTGCACGGGTCTTGTGGCAGATAACCACCGGGGTGTGCAGGAACTTGGCATAGGCATTGACGCGCTTGGCGCCGCCCATATCCGGAGCGGCCAGGGTAAGCGTATCCTTAAACTGCTTGTGCAGTTCCTTCAGATGGGTCAGGAAGTCGTAGCTGGCATACAGGTGGTTCACCGGCATGTCAAAGAAACCCTGGATCTGGTCTGCGTGCAGGTCACAGGTCATGACGGCATCGGCCCCGGCTACCTTGAGCATATTGGCCACCAGTTTGGCACCGATGGAGGTACGCGGCTTGTCCTTGCGGTCCTGACGGGCCCATCCATAGTAGGGAATCACGGCAATGACCTTGTTGGCCGATGCACGCTTGGCAGCGTCAATGGAAAGCAGCAGCTCCATCAGGTTATCCGTGGTGGGGAAAGTGGACTGGATGATGAAGCAGGTTGCTCCTCTCACGCTTTCGGCGTAATAGGGCTGGAATTCTCCATCGCTGAAGCGGGCGACTTCCAGGGGTCCCAGGACTACCTCAGGATCGTTTTCAGGTTTCATGCGGTTCATGGCCGCAACTACTTTCTCGGCAAAATAGCGGGAAGCATCACAGGTAAACAGCGCCATCCGGTGCTTATGAACATCGTTTATCATAAGGTTTTTAGAATAGTTTCTATATAATTCAGGATTTCTTCTTTTCCGGTTCCCTTGACCGACGACGACACAAAACAGGGAGGCAGTTCCTCCCAGTCTTCCAGGAGCCGGCCCTTGTTCTCCAGCACCTGGCGCTCCAGGGCTTCGGCGCCCTGTTTATCGGCCTTGGTAAAGATGATGCCGAAGGGAATGCCTTTCTCCCCCAGTTCGGCAATGAATCGCAGGTCTACATCCTGCATGGGATGGCGGCTGTCGATGAGGACCATGAGCATCACCATTTCTTCGGAATGGTTGATGTAGTCCCATATGATGTGGCGCAGCCGGGCGCGGTCACGGTCCGGGAGCTTGGCGAAACCATAACCGGGAAGGTCTACCAAGTACCAGTTGTCGTTGATGAGGAAATGGTTCACCAGCTGGGTTTTGCCGGGAGTCTGGGACGTCTTGGCCAACTTGGAATTGCCGGTGAGCATGTTGATGAGGGAACTCTTTCCCACATTGGAGCGGCCGATGAACGCGAATTCCGGCAGTTTGCGGGCAGGCTTTCCGCCCACGCGCGTGCTGCTTCCGGCAAATTCGGCTTTGGTGATTTTCATAAGGCCCGACTCCTAAAAACCGTACAAAGATACGAATAAAAGAGTATCTTTGCAATATGGATTTTGATGTTCAGTTTATGCGAGAGGCCCTGCGTGAAGCGCAGCTGGCCCAGGCCGCCGGGGAGATTCCCATCGGCGCCGTTGTGGTATGGAAAAACCGCATCATCGGCCGGGGTCACAATCAGACCGAGCGCCTGCACGATACCACCGCCCACGCCGAGATGATTGCCATCACATCGGCCACCGAAACCATGGGGGGCAAATATCTGAACGACTGTACCCTGTATGTTACGGTAGAACCCTGCCCCATGTGCGCCGGCGCCCTGGCCTGGTCCCAAATCGGCCGCATCGTCTACGGGGCCCCGGACCAGCGCCGCGGCTTCTCCCTCTTCTCCCCCTCCCTGCTTCATCCCCGCACCGAAACCACCGGCGGCGTCCTCCAGGAAGAATGCGCCGCCCTCATGTTGGATTTTTTTAAAAGCAAACGATGAAAGGAATACACATTTTTCTGGCTAATGGCTTCGAGGATATGGAAGCCCTGGCTACGCGGGATGTGCTGCTTCGCGGCGGCGTCCCGGTTGTCACCGTGTCCATCACGGACGAATATCTGGTAGAGAGCTCCCACGGGCTGCAGGTCACGGCCGACATATCCTGGAACGACCTCGAAGTAATGGAACCCGGAACGGACAGCACCGACCTCATGATTTTCCCCGGCGGCATGCCCGGCAGCAAGAACCTCGCAGAACACGCCGAACTCATGGAAATCCTGCAGGATCACTGGTCCCGCGGCGGCTCCGTGGCGGCCATCTGCGCTGCACCCGGCCTGGTGGTTTCCCAACTGCCCGGCCTCGCGGGAAAGCGTTTCACCTGCTTCGACGGTTTTGAAGAGGCGCTCATCGGCCAGGGTGCCCTCCATACGCCCGAAGGCGTCGTCACCGACGGCAACCTCATCACCGGCCGCGGCGCCGGCTGGGCCGTGGAGTTCGGCCTGGCCATCCTCACCTACCTCAAGGGCCCCGAAGCCGCTGCCAAGGTTCGCAAGGGTCTCATGCTCGAATCTGCATAACTACTTGTTTACCAGCACTTTAAATTTTTCTCTTTAGGCTGATCGGCCTAAAGAGAATTTTTTATAGCGCTGATAATGAAGTGATTACAGAGATTCGAAAGTTAGCGGCGACGCCCCTGCGCGATGGAAATATAATAGAGAAGGGTGGCCAGCGAGCCGATGGCAGCAATCACGTAGGTATAGGCGGCCCATTTGAGGGCGTCTACGGCCATGGGCTTGGTCTCGTAGCTCACGATGCCGGCGCCTTCCAGCCACTGCACGGCCCGGGCGCTGGCGTTAATCTCTACAGGCAGAGTAATGAAGCTGAAGAGGGTGGTAAGGGCAAACAGGCCGATACCGATCCAAATCAGGGAAGGGAACATGTTGATGAAGAGTACGCCTGCCAGCAGCACCCAGGAGACGATGTTGCTGGAGAAGGACACCACGGGGACCAGGGCCGAGCGCATGCGCAGCCAGGCATAGCCGGTGGCATGCTGCACCACGTGGCCGCACTCGTGGGCTGCCACGGCGGCCGCCGCTACGGAACGGCCATAATAGACGTTCTCGCTCAGGTTCACCGTGCGGGTGGTGGGATCGTAATGGTCCGTGAGTTTGCCGGGGATGGAAACAATCTTCACGTCCCGGATCCCGTGGGCATTGAGCATGCGGGAAGCCACCTCGGCCCCCGTGAGGCCCAGCGGAACCTCGGAATATTTCTCGAAGCGGCGCTGCAACATGTTTTGAATCACCATGCTGGCAACCATCACCGCAATCATCAAAATCCATATCATGGAACTGTTCATATCTTTTATTGATTAAATCTGTCTGGCGAGTTCATCAAATAACGGACCCGTATCGCAAAAATAGTCTTTTTATGACGAAATGTCAGCAGGAAATATTAATTTTGCAGTCCGAATCATGGAATACACACGCAGCATAGAAGAGGATTTCTCCCGTCTGGAACTGAACTTAAAGTCCGCAGTGGAGAATTTCCGTTATTTCCGTACGCTGCTGGATCCCAAAACCAAGTTGTTAGTGTTGGTCAAGGCCAATGCCTATGGGCATGGGGCCGTGGAATTCGCGTCCATGATGCAGCGTGCCGGGGCCGATTACCTGGCGGTGGCCTACCCGGTCGAAGGCCTGGAACTGCGCCGCAACGGTATCTCCCTGCCCATCCTGGTGCTCACTGCGGGCACGGATTTCTTTCCGGAAATCATCGAAACCCGCATGGAGCCCAGCATCCCCAATCTGTACTCCCTGAAAAAGCTGGTCGAAGTTTTAAAGGAGAAGGGTCTCCGGGACTACCCCGTGCACATCAAACTGGACACCGGCATGCACCGCCTGGGTTTCACCACCAGTGAGCTGCCGGACCTCATCGATTATCTGAAAGAAACTCCCGAGGTAAAGGTCAAGGCTATTTTCTCCCACCTCTGCGTGGCCGAGGACCCCTCCGAAGACGCCTTTACCCTGACTCAGATCCACCAGTTCCGGGACAACGCCAACTTCATCGCCGACGGCATCGGCTATATGCCCATGCGCCACATCCTGAACAGCGCCGGCATCGAGCGTTTCCCGCAGTATCAGTTCGACATGGTGCGTCTGGGCATCGGCATCTATGGCATCAGCGCCCTGCCGGGCAAACGCCTGGCGCCCGTCGCTTCGCTCAAGTGTAAGATTCTGCAAATCAAGAAGTTGACAGCCGGTGAAACCGTGGGTTATGGCCGATGGGGCCAGGCCAAGGAAGGCACCGTCATCGCCACCATTCCCGTGGGCTATGCCGACGGCATCGACCGCCACCTGGGACGCGGCGCCGCCTCCTTCAGCGTCAACGGCCACCGCGCGCCCACCATCGGCAATATCTGTATGGACATGTGCATGCTGGACGTCACCGACATCCCCTGCTCCGTGGGCGACACCGTCACCATCTTCGGCGAAGACCCCACCGTGAGCGAACTCGCCGGCATCCTGGGCACCATCCCCTACGAAATCATGGTTTCAGTGCCCCGCCGCATCCATCGGCTGGTAATCCGCTAAACCTCGCTCCCGCGTAACCAGCTCACTATTAGCGCCAGAAAAAAAGGGGCTAGCCTTATTCCAGCTTGTCCCCTTTCTCGTTATACATTTCATTCTGCAGAACTGTGTAATCCGTAACTTCTACCAATTCTATCTTGATCTTATAGCGTTTGCGCCACTTGGACAGATAGGAATTGAACAGTCCCCGCTTGAGATAGGCGCCCAGGATAGGGCTGGTCTTCAGCGTGATGGAACGGATACCCTTTTCGATGGAGTAGAAGGCAATCTTGCGTTCGATCTCTTCATCGATTACGGCGCTGGAATGAATCTTTCCGGTGCCGTGGCAAACGGGACACTGCTCCGAGGTGTTGATTTCCGTAACGGGCCGGATGCGCTGACGGGTAATCTGCATAAGCCCGAACTTGGTGAGCGGCAGCACGTTGTGCTTGGCCCTGTCGGCCTCCATAAGCTCCTGCATGTACTTGTGAAGGGCATTCTTGTGTTCGTTGGTCTCCATATCGATGAAGTCCACGATGACGATGCCTCCCATGTCCCGGAGCCTGAGCTGCCGTGCAATTTCTTCTGCGGCGATCTTGTTTACCTCGAAGGAATTCTCTTCCTGGTCCGAGGTCTTGGTGCGGATGCCGCTGTTAACGTCAATCACGTTCAGCGCTTCGGTGGTCTCGATTACCAGATAGGCGCCCTGCCGCATGGGTACCACCTTCCCAAAGGAGCCCTTGATCTGACGCGTCACTTCAAAGTGGTCGTAGATGGGCTGTTTGCCTTCGTACAGGTGAACGATCTTTTCCTGTTCCGGAGATATCAGGGAAACATACTTCCGGGCTTCTTCGGCCACGTGCTCGTCGTTGATCCAGATGTTGGAGAACGAGTCGTTGAGGAGATCCCTCAGGACGGTAGTAGTTTTGCTGTATTCCGTGAAGAGCAGCTGGACATTCTTGTTTCCGGCAATCTTTTTCCAGGAGCTTTCCCATTTTTCGATGAGGGCTTCGGTCTCGGCAACCAGCGTAGCGGCGTTCTTGCCTTCTGCGGCGGTGCGGATGATGGCCCCGTAATTCTTGGGGAGGATGCTCCTGACCAGTGTCTCGAGTCTACGTTTCTCTTCCTTTGAACCAATCTTCTGGGAGATGGACACTTTCTCGGCAAAGGGGAGAAGTACGATGTTACGTCCTGCCAATGAAATTTCCGCAGTCAGTCGCGATCCCTTGGTGGAGATGGGCTCTTTGACAATCTGAGCCACTATCATTTGTCCGGGACGCAGGAACTCTTCAATCCGGCCCTCCTTGGGAAGGGCGTTGCCAATCTTGATTCTGGAATACAGGTCCTTGAGATTGACGTTTCCGTTGGACTCCCGCACGAACTGGTCGAAAGCGGGAAAGTAGAGTCCCAGGTCCAGGTAATGGATAAAGGCTTCCTTCTTGTCGCCGATGTCCACAAAGGCAGCATTGAGATTGGGGAGAATCTTCTTCACCTTTCCCAGGTGAACGTCTCCCACCGTGAATTTGTTCCCAGTGCTGGACTCCGTGTTGTACTCTATCAGCCGGTGATTTTCCATCAGGGCGATATGTACTTCCGTCGACGTTACGTCAACAATCAGATCCTTGTCCGGTTTCTCAGACTCCATGTGGAAATTGAATGGTTTGGGTAAAAGGAAGGGCTCGCGAATCCCTCCGCAAGCCCTTTTCGCTGAGAAGAATTACTTCTTCTTGTGGCGGTTCTTGCGCAAGCGCTTTTTACGCTTGTGCGTCGCCATCTTATGTCTCTTTCTCTTTTTACCGCTAGGGCACATAGTAATAATGGTTTAAAATGTTATTTCTCCTTGACGGCGTTAACGAAGGTCTTGGCGGGCTTGAAAGCCGGGATGTTGTGGGCCGGAATGACCATGGTGGTCTTGCGGGTGATGTTGCGGGCGGCCTTCTGGGCGCGGTGCTTGATGATGAAGCTACCGAAACCACGCATATAAACAGGCTCACCAGCCACGAGGGAACCCTTTACCACGTTGGTAAATTCTTCAATAACTGCCAGAACCTGGGTCTTTTCAATGCCAGTAGTCTTGGCTACTTCGTTAACGATTTCTGCCTTAGTCATGTTTTTATAGTTTTATGTTTAGTTTTTTACAAGTGAAAAACTGGGCAAAATTAGACTTAATTTTTGAGAATTCAAAATGTTAGGATGAAAAAATGGCAATTTTAAAACTTGGCACAGAGATTGACCATATAGGCCAATGGTGTATTGTACACCTCGGTAGTTTGACACAATAATTTTCGTTTTTTTTATCAGAAGACCTTCCAGGGTCTTTTTTTTGTCAAATATTATTTTTATATTTGTAGCATTATATAGTATTATTTCAAATATGAAGCTTAATATTG